>Ga0207671_10001513_pt1 | contig 26718 bp, 14 predicted proteins | sample KBSC24metaG_FD_184352 | JGI IMG/M metagenome (GOLD analysis project Ga0207671, IMG submission 184352) | Corn rhizosphere microbial communities from Kellogg Biological Station, Michigan, USA - KBS C2-4 metaG (SPAdes) (version 2) | ecosystem: Host-associated > Plants > Roots > Rhizosphere > Soil... | reverse complement strand
CGGTTGGTGTGGACGTTCAGCACGATCAGCTGGCCCTGCATCGCCGCCAGGAAGTCGGCGAAGCTCGCCCTGGTGTTCACCAGCGATGCGCCCTTGGCGTAGTTCACCGGCCCGGTCTCGACCTTGAAGCCGTCGGCTACGCCGACGCGGCGGCCAAAAAGCCAATGTCCGCTGACGCGTTGTTCTGGATCGCATCCATGAGCAAACCGATCGCCGCCACCGCGATGATGATGCTCATCGATGAGGGCAGAGTGCATCTCGACGATCCGGTGGACCAATATCTCCCCGAGTTCAAGGACGTCATGGTCGCGGACAAAAAAGAAAAAAAGGCCGCACCAAGAAAGCCAACCGGCCCCATCCTCGTCCGGCATTTGCTCAGCCTCACGAGCGGGATGCAGTTCGGGTCGGAAAAGAAGGCAAACGAACTCCTCGACGTGGGAACGCTCGCCGAACGTGTGCGGAGCTACGCGAAGATGACCCTCGATTTCGATCCGGGCACAAACTACCAGTACTCCAACGCGAGCCTGAACACCGCCGCGCGCATCATCGAGGTCGTCGGCGGAATTCCCTACGAGGAGTTTCTCGATCAGCGCCTTTTCCAGCCGCTGGGCATGAAAGACAGCACGTTTTGGCCCAACGAGGAGCAGTTGACGCGGCTGGCCAAATCCTACAAGGGCAATGCGGACAAATCCGGCATCGAAGAAACACCCATCGATCAGCTCACCTATCCGCTCAACGACCGCAGACGCCAGCCTGTGCCGGCGGGCGGCCTGTTTTCCACCGCAGCCGATTACGCGCGTTTCGCCCGGATGATCCTCAATGGCGGAGAACTCGACGGCAAGCGCTACCTTTCCACGTCCGCCGTACAGCAGATGACGGTCAAGCAAACGCCGGCCTCGGTCGAGCACGGCTATGGCTTCGGCTTTCAAACCGCGGGACCGACGTTCGGCCATCCCGGCCACTATGGGACGAGCGTCTCCATCCATTCCGATCGGAACCTCATCCTGATTTTCATGGTGCAAAACGCAGGCTGGCGCAACGAGGAGGGCCGCAAAATCGGACCTGCGTTTGGCTCCGCGGCGCTGAAAGCCTTTGGAAAAGTGAAATGAACAAATCCCTCCTCTACGCCAATCTCCTCCTGCTCGCTTTCGGCCTGGGCGCCGATGGGGCCGGCGCCTCCCCGGCGGGTGGCCAAAGTGCGCTTGAAGCGGGATTTCGCAATCCTCCGCCGGAAGCACGCCCGTGGCTGCGCTGGGTTTGGATGAATGGGAATGTTTCCAAGGAAGGGATCACCGCGGACCTCGAGGCCTTTCAACGTGCGGGCATCGGTGGCGCACATATTTTCCATCTCGACTATGGCCTGCCCCAGGGGCCGGTCGCATTTCTCAGTCCCCAGTGGTTCGACATGTGCCAGTTCGCGATGCAGGAGGCCGACCGGTTGGGACTGCAACTCGGCACGCATAATTGCGGCGGCTGGTCTTCCAGCGGCGGTCCATGGACGCTGCCGGAAAACAGCATGCAGGTGGTCGTGACCCGCGAAGTGCGGATTAAAGGGCCCACTTCGTTCGATGGCGTGCTTCCCGTTCCCGAGTCTTATCTGCCGCCGCCGCACACCAACAGCTATCGCGACATTGCGGTGCTGGCCTATCCCACGCCAGACGAGGAAAGCATGACCATGGGAGCAGCCTCCGCAACGGGAATCGTCAATCAGGGCAAGGGAGCGAAGCAGCCCACGCTGAGCGGCGACTTGCTGACCACCTGCGCGCTGCCGGTGCCGGACGACGGCGGCTCCCGCTACCTCCAGATTGTTTTTCCAAAACCATTCACCGCGCGCCAACTGATCCTAACACCCGCCAGGGGCGAGCTGGGCTTCACCGGGTCGTTGGAAGCCTCCGATGATGGAGTGACGTTCACTCGAGTGCGAACGATTCAAATGGCTGGGCAACCTTATCGACAGGAAAATCCTTACCAGCAAATCTTCGTCTTTCCGCAAGTGTCGGCGCGCTTCTTCCGCATCAGCGTCGAGAAAGAGAAAGCCGCGAAGAAATCCATTTTGATCGCTGAAGCCGGCCTGAGCGGACGGCTGACCGTTGACGATCTTCCCGGAAAAACGCTCAGCCAGCGGCATTCCATCCAGGCCAAACCCGAGAAAAAGCCAGGCGCGGCGCAGGCCGAAGTTGGTGGCGCGGTGGCGATGAGCAGCATCATTGATCTGAGTGGCTCCATGGATCGGACGGGCCGGCTGACATGGGCGGTTCCGCCGGGAAATTGGACAGTGATCCGCGTTGGCCACCAGTCCAACGGCACCGAGAACCATCCTTCACTCATCGGCGGCACGGGTCTCGAGTGCGACAAGCTGAGCAAGGAGGCTTTGGATGCTCATTGGGACGGCATGATGGGCAGAATGATCGAGAAATTTGGCGCGCTGACCGGCAAGTCATTCACCAAAGTGGAAGTGGACAGTTGGGAAATCGGCAGCCAGAACTGGACGCCCAAATTCCGGGAGGAGTTTGGGCGCCGGCGCGGGTATGACATGACTCGATTTTTGCCGGTATTCGCCGGCCAAACGGTGGAAAGCGTCGAGGCCACCGAGCGGTTTCTCTGGGATTTCCGGCGCTGCATCGCCGATCTGTTTGCCGAAAACTACGCCGGCCACATGCGCGAACTCGCGCACCAACACAACATCGAGTTCGCCGTGGAGAATTACGGGACCGGACCTTTTGACGATCTTCAATATGGCGGAATGGCAGACATTCCCGAGGGTGTTCACTGGGTCCACAATGGAAGCCCGCAGGGATGCACCCTGCTGGCGGCATCCGCCGCCCATACCTATGGACGCAAGATCGTCGCCGCCGAGGCGTTCACGGCCGGTGAGAACGGAGGCAACCGCTGGGACACCGATCCTTACGCGCTCAAACGATTGGGCGACTTGATGTATTGCGCCGGTGTCAACCGATTCATTCTGCACGCGGCAACGCTGCAGCGCTGGCCGAACCTCGTTCCCGGTCTTACCTTTGGAAAAGTGGGAAGCCAGTTCAGTCGTACGGCCACATGGTGGGAAGGCGGAGGCGCCGCCTGGTTCCGGTATCTGGCGAGGTGCCAATGGATGTTGCAGCAAGGGCTCCCGGTGGCTGACGTTTGCGTCCTTGCCAGTGAGGGTGCGCCTCCGCCCACCTACGGAGGCAGTTCCTTTCCCGATGTGCCACCGGGATATGACTTTGACCTGTGCTCCGCCGATGCGCTTCTGCACCGGATGACCTGCCGCGATGGACGCCTCATTTTGCCCGACGGCATGAGCTATCGGCTGCTCATGCTCCCCAAGGACACCGCGATGACGCCGCAGGTCTTGCGCAAGATCAAAGAATTCGCTGACGCCGGCGCCACGATCATCGGACCGAAACCCGTCCGCTCTCCGAGTTACGCGGGCTTTCCCGATTGCGATCAAGAAGTCCGGCAACTCGCCGGCCAACTATGGCGTCCCCAACTCACCAGCGGGCGCGGCGTATCGCCGCAGACGTCCGCAGCAACCCTGCCCGCACTCCAACTGCCTCCCGACTTTGAAGCGACCGGCAATCACCCGCAGATCGCCTATAAACATCGTTCGGCGACGGGCGCCGACATCTACTTTGTCTCCAATCAGAAGTACTACACCGACGAGGTCGAAGCGACATTCCGCATCAGCGGCAAGGCGCCGGAAATCTGGAACCCGGAAACCGGCACGGTGGAAAGGGTCCCGCTTTTCCGGGAAGTGAATGGCCGAACGGTATTCCCCCTGCGCCTTGGTCCCGCGGGTTCCGCATTCGTGATCTTCCGCGCCCCCGCGACGAATGACCATCTTGTCACGGCCAAGGTGACGACTGACCCAGCCTTGCCGAGGCAAACACTGAACATCCTCAAGGCAAGTTTTGGCTACTTCGACAAGAAAGGGTCGCCACGCGTCGCCGATCTCACCGGTTCCAAGGCGGCTGGCATCAAGAGGATCCTCACTCCGAATCGATTTACCGATCGGGATCCGGCGCCCGGCGCCCGCAAATACATGCTGGCGCAATACACCGTGGATGGCGCATTCAAGAGTCAGGCGGTGCCCGAGGATGGCGTGCTGGAAATGCCCCAGTTGCCACAGGTCTTCAAAATGGTGCGAGTGCTCTACGGCGAATTGAGTGCCTCTCCCGGTGCCGCGGACCAGGTGGTGGACTTGACGGCGAAGCTCAACGACCTCGTCAAGGACGGGGCTCTGTCCATGATGGTGGACAAAGAGCTTGGCGGGCAATCGCCATTGCCCTCGAAACCAAAGGAACTGCGGGTGGAATATATTTACAACGGACGCTGGAACATCGCATTCATGCCGGAGGGGCAGCTCCTGGAATTGCCTGGAGAGTACGAAGCACAAGCACCGCCGGCCGGTTACGAGCTGGCCATGAAGACCCCGCAGCAGGTCGAGTTGCGCGCGTGCGCTCCGGGTGACTATCAGTTCACCACCGCCACCGGAAAAACCTTGCGCGCGCGTGTGGCCAGCGTGGCTCCGCCGAAGGAAGTCTCCGGCACGTGGCAGTTGAATTTTCCACCGAACCTGGGAGCTCCTCCCCAAGTAGTGTTTGACCGATTGATGACGTGGACTGAATCCGCCGATCCAGGGGTGAAGTATTTTTCCGGCACGGCCACCTATTCGAAAGAAATCAGTCTGCCATCTGACTGGGTGGACAAGAGCATCTCGATCTATCTCGATCTCGGAGAAGTGAAGAACATCGCGCAGGTGACTCTCAACGGAAAGGATTTGGGAATCCTGTGGAAGCCGCCCTTCCGCGCCAACCTGAGCGGAGCTGGGCACGCCGGAGCGAACAAGCTTGAAATCAAGGTGACCAACCTCTGGCCCAATCGGCTCATCGGCGATGAGCAAATGAAGCCGGATCGCGAGTGGACTTCGACGAGAAATTTGGCGGCCTGGCCGCAATGGCTGCTCGACGGAAAATCGAGTCCATCACAGCAGGTTACTTTTACCACTGCACGGCACTGGCAAAAGGATGACGCGTTGCTCCCGTCGGGTTTGCTCGGGCCAGTCACTCTCCATGCGATTGAGCAAATACCCCTGGAACAATGACCACCCTGCTCCAACTCCAAATGAATATTCGAATGAATTCCAGGCTGACAAGATTCGCTTCCGTGTCCTGCCTTGCCATTCTCGGGGCGATCTGCCAGGCGGCTGAAACTCCGGCCGAGGTCGTCGTTTACGGAGGCACATCAGCCGGCGTGACCGCCGCCGTGGAGGCCGCGCGGATGGGCCGCAAAGTCGTGCTGATCGAGGCGGGCGAGCACCTCGGCGGTCTTAGCAGCAGCGGCCTGGGCATGACTGACAATGGCTCGACCGACACGATTGGCGGACTTGCCCGAGAGTTCTACCAGCGCGTTTACCGGCACTACACGGAGCCACAAGCCTGGACGCACGGCACGCGCGAAGAATTCGTGGCATGGTTGCCGAAGATTTGGGGCGTCGATGGCGCACGCATGGAGGAGATCAAGGCGCAGTTTCTCTTCGAGCCTCACGCCGCCGAGCGGGCTTTCAATGACATGGTGCGCGAGGCGGGAGTGAATGTCGTCCTCGATGAGCGGCTCGATCTTCAACAAGGCGTCCACAAGGACGGCGCGAGAATATCCAGCATCACCATGGAGAGCGGACGCGAATTTCCCGGCAAAGTCTTCATCGACGCCACCTATGAAGGCGACCTCATGGCGAAGGCCGGAGTGAAGTATATTGTCGGCCGTGAACCGAACAGCCAGTACGAGGAAACGCTCAACGGCATCTTCCCCTTCACGCCCGCGCCGTTTTCGAAGATCAGCCCTTATGTTGTCGCGGATGATCCGAAGAGCGGCCTGCTCCCGCGCATCGAACCCAAACCACCTGGCAACAAGGGCGACGGCGATCGGCGCGTCCAGGCGTACAACTTCCGCGTTTGCCTCACCGACATTCCCGAAAACCGCGTCCCGTTTGAGAAACCCGCCAATTACAATCCGCTCGACTACGAACTGCTCGCCCGCCACATCGCGACGATGAAGGACGTCGCCCCCGGGCCGAGGAAGAATGCGGCGATCGGGCTCCGGGGCAAGGGGCAGGACCTCGGGGTGAACTTCGAACTGGTCCCCAATCGCAAGACCGACTCCAACTCGGGGAGCGAATTTGGCAGCGACCTCACCGGACGCAGCTACGACTGGGCCGAGGCCGGCTACGCGGAACGCGAGAAACTGTGGCAGGAGCACAAGACCTACACCCAGGGGCTGCTCTGGTTTCTCGCCCACGATGAACGCCTCCCGGAATCGGTTCGGACGGAGGCGCAACGATGGGGCCTCGCGCGTGACGAATTTACCGACAATGGGAACTGGCCCTGGAAGATCTATGTGCGCGAAGCGCGCCGGATGGTCAGCGACTACGTCGTCACCGAGCACGACGCGAAAGGTGAGCGCACGGCCGAGGACGGCGTCTGCATCGGCTCCTATCCGCTCGATTCCCACGGCGTCACTCTTTATGTGGACGAGGCCGGGCAACTCTGGCGCGAGCGGGGATTCTTCACCGGGAGCAAACCCTTCCCAGTCAGCTACCGCGCCCTGCGCCCACGGGCCGCCGAATGCACAAACCTGCTTGTCCCCTGCTGCGTCTCCGCATCGCACGCCGCCTTTGGATCCGTGCGGATGGAACCGGTCTTCATGATGCTGGGCCACGCCGCCGGCGCCGCTGCCGCTCTCGCGGCCGGGAATGATACAACCGTGCAGGAAGTAAACTATCCGAAGGTTCGCGCCCAGCTACTGGCCGATGGACAGATCATCGAGTGGCCGAAGCCAAAGAAGTAAATCAAGCGTTCAAACGCAGCGAGCAGATTGGGTCAGGCACCCACGCTTGCATCGCCTCTCCCCAAAGCGGCCACCGATTCCCAGCTCTACCTCGACCCCTTGGGGATGATCTCAATCGGCACACCTGGGTACTTCTTCTGCACCGCGCGAATGAATTTCGCACTGGGATCCGCGGGTCCCACGGGATCATCGATCGCACTGGCAATCGCGATGAGATCAATGATCACCCACCGCCCATTTTCCTGGTGGAGCAGCGACGGCCACTCGTCTCCTTCCGGCGTTTCGTTTTTGTCCAGCGGCACCACGTTGATCCAGGCCCAGCCATTCTGAACTTTAAAATGGTGAACGACAAACCTGGCCGCGCTGCCGGAGCCCGTCGTGTAGACCTTGTGAAGGGCATCCAGAATGTCTTTGCGTTCCGCGCTGCCCTTTTCGGGTGTATGGACCTGGCCGGCGACCGCGGGTTCGGCAGATCCGGCCTGAACCGGGTTGAGCGCGAACACCATCAAGGCGGTGCTCGCAATGAGGGCGTTGAGAGCGGGAAACGTATTCATGGTTCGGATTGAAATCGACCGTTGCCGACAGTCCGGATCGCCGGACTGAGGGACTGGTGTAAGCGATCAATTCCCACTGAACAACTCGGATTCCCCTCCGCCCGCCACGGCGGATCGGCCCCTCGTGAACAAAGTAGAAGCGCTGGCCCGCCGCTGACCGGCTTGGGGGGCGGCGGACCGGCGCTTGTGAGGCGGGGAAAGCGGCGGGACGCCGCTTCTGCATGGAAAGAAAGTCGCGGATTCCCCGTAACGTTTCGCCGTCATTCCTTCAGTAAAGAATAGCTGGAGCCGCATCGACGACTTCGAGCAACCCAAACTGCGATCTATGAACCAGACATCCAATCGGCTGTGGATTGTGGCGTTTCCGCTCTCCGTGGCCCTGCTCGTCGTAGCCCTCTATCTCAAGAGGCCGGCGATCCGCGACTTCATCGACCGCACTTGCCCATGGGTGAAACAAACCGTGGGCAAGTATGCGCCGCCTTTCGAAGTGCAAATGGTGAACGCCGCTTCGACCCCGGGGGCAGACACCGAGGAGATTGCGCCGCCTCCACAATCAGTGACGAACCGAACGGCAACCGCAGTTCCTCCCGCAGCTCTCATGGCTGCGGCGACGCCAAATCCAGCGCCCAGCACTCCCGTCGCAGTCGCCACCCCCTTCGATCTCGACAAGGTTTGCGCCGACCCGGCTCGCTGGCCAAAGACTGTGCGACTCAAGGCAGCGGTGGATTTCCCCGCGGTCGTCGATGGCAAGGTCGTGGGCAAACTCCGCGCCCCGGCAGGGGCGGAGACTCGCGTCATGAAACTCGCCCATGGCCAGGTGGGCGTTGAATATCATGGGGGCGGCGCGTGGCTGGATTTCGAGCGCACGGATTTTGTCGAGCGCGCACGGATTGCCTGGCATTGAGCCCTGCCATCAGCGGCGATACGTTCCGATCACCCGAGCATGGCTGAGAACCCACCCGACATTTTCGCAACCACCCGCTGGACGGCCGTGCTGACCGCCGGCCGTTCGGAGACGACGCGCGCACGCCGCGCTCTCGCGGAATTGTGCCAAACCTATTGGTTCCCGCTCTATGCGTATGCCCGCCGGCGGGGCCACGGACCGCACGACGCGGAGGATATCACGCAGGGCTTTTTCGAACGCTTGCTGGAATTGAAATCTTTGTCCGCAGTCACGCGGGAGAAAGGCAAATTTCGCGCTTTCCTGCTCGGATCCATGAATCACTACCTCGCGGCCGAGCACGAGCGGGCGACCGCGCAGAAGCGGGACAAAAATCGCACGATCTCGCTTGATGCCGAAGCGGCGGAGCTTCGGTATCTGCACGAACCGGTGGATGAGCGCAGCCCCGAGAGCATCTATGAACGGCAGTGGGCCATGACGCTGCTCGAAACGGTGGTGCAGCGACTGCACCGCGAATACGAATCCACCGGGCGCGGCGCGCTGTTTCTCGAGCTGCGATTCACCATCGCCATGGAAGGCCGCGAAGCGCCCTATCCCGAGATCGCCGCTCGTCTCGGCATGAGCGAAGAAACGCTGCGCGTGGCAGTCCACCGGCTGCGCAAGCGCTATCGCCAGATGCTCCGAGATGAGATCGCCCACACGGTAGCCGCGGAATCGGAGGTGACCGGCGAACTTGAATACTTGCGGCGGGTCTTTTCTTCCTGAGGCCGGTTGCGTAAGAAAAGTCGTCCTCCCCGGTAACAACGGTCCGCGGTTCCGTCTGAGTATCGGTGAAGAGACCCATGAACACCGAACCTGCCACCTGTCCCAACTGCGGTAAACCCGTGTCCCCCCACGCCTTGATGGCGCTGTGTCCCGATTGCCTGCTCCGCGCCGGCTTCGGCACCGCGACTGGCGCCACGGTGGTCGGCGACGCGCCGGTCTTTGCCACGCCAGCTCCGGAAGAACTGGCGCCTCATTTCCCGCAGCTCGAAGTCCTGGAAGTGCTCGGACGCGGCGGGATGGGAGTCGTCTACAAAGTGCGGCAAAAGTCTCTCAACCGGCTGGCCGCGTTGAAACTGCTGGCGCCGGAGCGGGTGGAGGATGCGCGCTTTGCGGAGCGATTCCAAAATGAAGCCCACGCACTCGCCGCGCTGAACCATCCGCACATCGTCACCGTTTACGATTTCGGCCAGGCGGGCGGGTTCTACTACCTGCTCATGGAATTCGTGGATGGCGTGAACCTGCGGCAGGCCATGAAGGCGGGCCGTTTCACACCCGAACAGGCGCTGGCCATCGTGCCGCCCGTCTGCGAGGCCCTGCAATTCGCGCACGAGCACGGCATCGTGCATCGCGATATCAAGCCCGAGAACCTGCTCCTCGACAAAGACGGCCGGGTGAAGATCGCGGACTTCGGCATCGCCCGCATGCTCCACGCGGAGACTCCAGAGGTCGGCCTGGCGGAATCGCAGCCCGCCGGAACTCCACAGTACATGGCGCCGGAACAGAAGGCCCATGAGCGCGCCGATCATCGCGTGGACATCTACTCGCTGGGCGTGGTGCTCTATGAGTTGCTCACCGGGGAACTCCCCGCGGACCGGCTGCAGCCGCCTTCCTCACGCGCTCGCGGCGTCCAAATCGACGTGCGACTGGACGAGATCGTCCTGCGCGCCCTGGAGGCGAAGCCTGAGCTGCGGTACCAAACGGCCGGAGAGTTTCGGACGCAGGTGCAAACGGTGATCGCCACCCCGGGCGGCGCCAATCCTGTGCCGGGCCCAAACTCACCCGCGGACACGAGATCACCCATCACACCACGTTTCTCACTCATGGCCATCGTGGCCGCCAGCTGCGCAGGACTGGGACTCGCGGTGACAGGTTTCGTGTGGGTCAGCGCGCTATCACATTCAAAGCCACCGTGGGAGTTCATCGCCGGCAGTAGCCTCCTGCTGCCGCTCCTGGTGCTGTTCAGCCTCGCTACTGTGCCGGGCTGGATCGCCGTCTCTCAGATCCAACGGTCTGGAGGAAAACTTTGCGGTCTTGGAGTAGCCATGTTCGCCGGGCTCGCGCTCCCCCTAATCGTGTTGGATGGTCCCTTGATTGGAGGTGTCTGGTGCGCCGTCATGGTCGTGCTATCCCGCAGAGTCGGTGAAGCGTCGGACGAGCGCGCATTCAACGACCTGTTGGGGGTGATCTGGATGGTCTTGACGGTCCTGACCTCGGCTTTTGTCGACTGGTCGATTGCTGCCCGCGTGTGGCGCCGGGTAAATCCGCAAACGAACGGCGTGTCAGGCACGCCGTCGACCCGGGCGCAGGAGGGACCTTCGATCATGGCCCATGCCGCATTTTTCTGTGGCTGTTTGAGCGGGGTCATTCCGACGATCTTCTACTGGTGGGCTCCATGGCTGGCCCCGTGGCTCTCGCCGGAGGGAAAACAAGTCATGCTCTGGCTGACGCTGGTCGCGGCTATTCTCGCCATCAGTCTCGCACTCGCGTCGAAAAAGTGCTGGCAACGGAATCAGGCGCTTGTCATCGGCGGCATCAATCTTTCCATCTGGATGCTATTTTTCATCGCGGGACACTTCGCGATCATCAGCACCCCGCTCACGCACACGGAACCTTTCGACCCATCGCTTTCTTTCGGCCCGGTGAACGAGCAAGCCATCGTCGTGGGCGCCACCAATCAATCGTTCTTCAACTTCGACCGCGGATTCGTGGAAGCTCCCGCCAAATTCGATCCGGCGAATCCCGACTCGAACGACAAGCTTTGGAAATGGAACACCGATCATCAGGTCGATCTGTTCTCGCGCCAGGTGAACGGCAAGCCGACCGTCGTCATGTCGGAAATGATTCAGACCGCACTCAATGAGGAGGACTTCGACCGCCTCACGCCCTCTCAGTTGGCGAATCACAAAGCGTTGAAGAGCGGCATTGCCTCCGGATTTCGCGCGCAGGAACAATTCGAAACCAGCCGCGGAAATCTGCGAGGCAAATCCACATTTGCCTTTCAAACTCGATTTGAAGAATTGGGCCTGCTGCAAGTGCTGGGCGTCACCAGCAATCCACCGGGGGTGAAGATCCGTTACAAGTTGCTCAAGAAGGCCGGCAAGTCCGCTCCGGCTCCCATGGTGACACTCGTTTCGGCGCGCACCGGTTCCATTCGCGACTACCGGAACTATCTCGGTTCCGTTGCGAGCCGGGATGACAAATCTGCAACTGCCCCCGAGAACGCCGTGTCGCAGGAGATCCCCATCGTCTTCCGGATTCCATCTGCGGACGTTCAATCCATCGTGCCCAGGTTGAAGGCAAAGGAACGGCTCGCTGTCGAAGCCATGGATCGCGATGGCACAACGAAGCTGGGGATCGGTTCACTACGGAGCGTGGCGGATCAAATCGACGCCGACACGGGTACTTTGGAATGCAAAGCAGTCATAACCGCAGCGAAAGACACAGTCCTTCTCCCCAATACCTTTCTCAATATTCGCCTGCTCCTGGGTATCAAACACGACGTCACGCTGGTCCCATTGGGCGCCATTCAACGCAAATCGCCGGGGCCATCCGTTTTCGTCGTGAAACCAGACGACACAGCAAACCTTCGGCCGGTAAGAATCGGGGTCATTGAAGGAAGCGAAGTCGAAATCGAACAGGGCCTGACACCCGGGGACCGTGTGGTCCTCGATGCGCCGGATACCTTGACCGACGGCAGCCACATTCGAAACACGGCGGCGCCGCAAACCAGCTCTGGTTCACCGGCCACGAATGCATCGCAGCCCAGTCAATTTCCGCCCGCCACCCCCGAATTACTCGCCGAAAAACCCCGGTTACGTTTCCTCGCGTGGCAGGACCACTGGGATCCTCACAAACCATATGAACCACGGGGCGCCTTCCACCCCGATGGCACACCGGTCATCGACATATCGGAATTCCACCTGCTGAGAGCCATCCCGCCAACGCGCTGCGGCGATCACACGGCGTCGGCAGACCCACGCACTCCGTCATTTCTCTACCTGTGGTTCTCGCATCCGCTCTTCGACAAGCAGGGATTCAATGAAGTGACGTTGCTCGATGACGCCGGAAAGCCAATCCCGCTGGGCGCGAATGGCTTGTCGGGTTCGGCCTTCTGGGCCCCCGACACTGACACAGGCGGGCAAGGTTGGGCGACCCGAACTTTGTGCCCGGCGAACGTTCCGCCCACGCTGACGGTGCGGCTGCGCTATGCGATCGGGCCGTGGGAGGAAGTGCGCGAATTCAAACCGGAGGAACAGATCAGTGCGGCCCTTGGCCGCGGCAGCCAGTTCAACGCGATGGGGCAGGATGCGAAAGGAATGGCGTTCTTCTCCATCTCCATCGACAAGAAACAGGATCCCGCGCGGCAATTCGGCGTCGTAGCCGTGACCAGGGACGGGCGCGAATGGCAAACCTCTGGCGGTGGCACCAGCGGTGGAGTCGGCGAGGCCGTGCATGTGCAGCAATTCGGCTTTGCCACCCCGCTGGCGGATGTCGCCTATTTCCGGCTCTCCACGCGCGCGATCGAGACGGTCGAATTTCCCCACGTGTCCACCAAGACCGCTGCCGATCAGAGCGCAATCAGCCCATCAGCCGAATCGTCCTCGGTTCAATCCAAGGACGATGGCGCTTCGCCGTCCAAGGCCCACCGCAATGTCTTGTTGGCGGAACTCAAACAAGCCAGGGACCAAGCTTCCTCGTTGGAAGCCAGGTATAGATCCGGGGCCGTTGACTTCGCGGAGGTGCAGGCGGGAACGCAGAGAGTCGATCTCATCGAGGCCGAATTAACCGGAGACGCCGTGCAAGTCGCCGAGGTCCGCCTGGCGGGTTCACGAGCCCGTGCTGAATTCCTGACCCACCGCTTCCAAGCGGGCGAGATCACCGCGGAGGTTTTGAGCAAGGCCCAGGGCGACATCACCATTGAGGAGGCGAAACTGGCCGAGGCCAGAGCCAGGACACCCCTGCCGGCAATATCGTTTGGTCCGGCGAAACAGCGCGTTTTCGAGTCATCAAATCCCGGGCAGCGGGCCTTAAATCTGGCCTCGGGAGAGTTTGTGGACTCGAGACCGCCGGGCCGGGACGCTTCCATTCCGCAGGCAGTCGACTCGTCGCCCGGGGGGATCGATCTCTCCGCCGAGGAAGCGGCGACACCGTCTACACTCAAGGCTGTGGGCATGCGCCTCTGTGCTGAGTTCATTCCTTCAGCCAATTCCGAGCCGGCGCCCACAGTGGATGATATTTCCGCCGGCGACTTTCAATTGGCACTCGAACATCTCGAGTCGTGGCGTTCAAATTTGGAAAGCGCCGATCCCACGAGCGTCAATCTCCATCCACCGTTGGCGACGATCAGCGGAAGGCGCGTGCACATGTTCGTGACCCAGGATGGCACGCGGGGAGTGTTGCAAATCATCAACGTCGAAACAAACCCGCCCACCGTGACGATTCGCTATAGACTGCTCCGCACGCCGGCGGGTAACGTCTCGAACGTGCCGCACGAAGTTCCCGCGGCAAAATAAGCGGACCCAGCCCTGGCTGCAATCCGGAGCGTTCCGGTGATTCTTGGGCTTCTCAACGTGCAAAATCGCGGTGAGGCTGGGCCTCATGCCGCACTGCTTCGCGAATCCCGATTTCATCTTCGTTCGAGCGATCCTTCGGGATGTATCGCACAAGATCGCGTCGTGAATCCGGATCGCATGGCGCGCCTGCGCGAACTGGCGTTGCTCTTTTTGAAGCTTGGGGTCATCGGATTCGGCGGACCCGCGGCGCACATTGCGCTGATGGAGGATGAAGTGGTGCGGCGCCGGGGCTGGCTCGATCACGAAGCCTTCCTCGACATCGTCGGGGCCACCAATCTCATTCCCGGCCCGAACTCGACCGAGATGGCCGTCCACATCGGCCGACTGCGGGCCGGCACGTGGGGGCTGATCGTCGCCGGGACTTGCTTCATCCTGCCGGCAATGCTGATCGTGATGGGATGCGCGTGGCTCTACGTGAACTTCGGCGCGCTGCCGCAAGTCACGGCGCTGCTTTATGGTGTGAAGCCGGTGATCATCGCCATCGTCCTCCAGGCGCTGTGGGGATTGGGAAAATCGGCGATCAAGACCATTCCACTTGCGTTGATTGGAATCAGCGTCGCGGCGGGCAACCTGCTCGGAGTGCACGAATTGTTGCTCCTGCTCGGCGGCGCAGGGCTGGCTCTCTTCTGCCGGAGCCGGGCGCCTCTCTCCGGCACCAGCGCGGCGATCCTTGGATTTTTCTCATTCTCTCGTGTCCGGGCCCTGGCCGGAAGTATCGTCCGTCCTGGCGCCACGCCGGCCGCGGTGCTTGCCGCCGCGACGCCCTTGCCCTTTGGCCTGTGGCCTCTGTTCCTGTTCTTCCTGAAGGTGGGGTCCGTGCTCTTTGGGAGCGGCTATGTGCTGCTCGCCTTTCTGCGCGCGGACCTGGTGGAACGCTGGCACTGGCTGAGCGAAAGCCAACTCCTCGACGCCATCGCCGTCGGCCAGATCACGCCCGGCCCCGTGTTCACCACCGCGACCTTCATCGGCTATCTCCTCGGCGGCGTTCCGGGATCGCTCACCGCGACACTCGGAATCTTCCTGCCCGCCTTCCTCTTCGTCGCCTTCAGCGCGCCGCTCCTGCCCAAACTGCGCGCGTCGCCCACCACGGGCGCGCTGCTCGACGGACTCAATGTCGCATCGCTCGCCCTCATGGGCGTCGTCACGTTTGAACTTGCCAGGAGTGCGATCGTTGACAGCCAGACGCTGGTTCTCAGCCTCGTGACCGCGGTGCTTCTGCTACTTTTTCGCGTCAACTCGGCGTGGCTGGTGCTGGCGGGCGCGATCATCGGGATGTGCTTCGCGGGCAAATAGTACTGGCATCCGGGCGGCCCGAAGGCAATTTTCGCCCATGCCGACCGACAGTGAGGAGATGCAGAAGCTGCGCGCCGCAGGCTTCGATCATAACCAGGCTCGAGCCGTGTTACACGCTCGCGCCATGGCCCGTGGTCATGCGCCGGAAGAAGCGATCGCCGAGATGCTGCGCCGAAACGGCTTCTCCCCCTCGCAGGCCCTGGTCATTGCCAGCTCGGCCTGCCGGCACGTGCACACCGGCAGCCGGGCCAATGTCACTGGAGAGCCGTCGGAATCACCCGCCGCTACGCCCCTCCGCCGGTATCCATCCTACGCCCTCGCGGGCGCCATGAGCGCCTTGGTCGCCGTGGCCATCCTGGCCGCCGCCGTGATTTTTCATTCCTCATTCTCCACTCGATCGGCCGCCGTTTCATCCTCGGAGGAAAGCCGCGACGCGGTCTTGCGACTCAGGGATGCCGCGCCGGAAAAGGTGTTTCAGAATACCTCGATCACCGGCCAGCCGAGCCCACTTTCACCGCCCGCCCCCACGGTCGCGCCGGCGGCAACCGAGCCCGATCTTCGCAACGGAAAACTCGTCCGGGTTTCGCAAACGGCGACCGGAAAGCCAACACCCGCGCCCGTCCGCCCCATCGGACAATTACCCACCGAAGAGGAGTCGAAGCGGGAAGCAGCACGCACCTTTCCCACGCTCCCCATCAAGGGTTCGCCCTTCAACACGCTCTTTGTTTCGGAGTATCGTCAACTCCGCGGCAATTCTCCCCGATTTTTCGACAGCCCCGATTGGCCGATGACTCTGGCCCAGACCTGTGACCGATACCTGGGCCGCCACGGGTTATCTTCCGCCGGCACCATCCCATCCGCCTCGCTCATGGGCAAGGCCCCGGAGGTGACGTATCGCCCCTCGGCCAGCGGCATTCTCTTCGAGTTGTATCCTGGCGGTGTGGGCCCCGGAGATCTGCGCGTCGCGAATGGCGGCGATCGCAATGCCATTTGCAAACTCATCGATCTCAAGATCGGGGCCAAGGTCTTCACCTTCGTCGTCCTGGCCAGGAGCAGCTATTATCTCATCGGCATTCCCAAAGGGACCTATCGTCTCACCTATGCCCACGGTGATTCGGTACTCACCGGAACTGATCAATTCACCTCGCCCGGTGAATTTGCCGAATTCAAAGACGATTTCGAGGTCGCGCGGAGACCCACGGCCACGGGTTTCGAATATCCCTCCTATGAGGTCACGCTCGACCAGGAGAGCGGCAACCGCTGGCCGACCGGCAGAATCAGCGCCCGAGAATTCGAACGCTATTAAGCCAATGAAAGAGCCCATCTATATCATCGGCGCAGGGCGCACAGATTTCCAACGCAACCTCCGCAAGGAAGGAAAAACGCTGCGCCACCTCATCGTGAAGGCCGGCACCGCGGCCCTCGCCGATGCTGGGATCGAGGCCCGCGATGTGCAGGCCGCGGTGGTCGGCAACTTTGCCGGCGGGCTTTTCACGAGGCAGCTCCACCTCGGGGCGTTCGTCACGGAAATCGATCCCGCGCTGCGCGGCATCCCGACCGTGCACGTGGAGGCGGCGTGCGCCTCCGGCGGCGCCGCGGTGGTCACGGCCGCGCAGCAGATCATGGGCGGGTCGCACGATGTGGTGCTCGTCGTCGGCGCCGAGCAGCAGAAGACGATGCCACCCCTCGACGGCGGCGATGTGCTCGGCGCCGCCGCCGACTATGCCGAGGAACGGGCACGCTACGGCGACTACCTTTTTCCCAAGCTCTTTGCGCGCATCGCCCAGCTCTACGAAAAACGCTACGGGTTGGAGGAAACTCAACTGGCCCGGGTGGCCGTGAAAAACCGCGCCCATGCCCAGTTCAATCCCTTCGCCCAAATGCGCGACACGAACCTGACGATGGAGGAGGCGACCGCCGGGGGAAACGACAACCCGCTCATCGCCGCACCGTTCAAGCGGAGCGACTGCTCTCCCATCACCGATGGCGCCGCCGGGCTGGTCCTTTGCTCCCAGCGCTTCCTCGATCGGTTCAATCCCGATCATGCGATCCGCCTGCTCGGCTATGGGCACACCACGGACCATCTCCGACTGGATCACAAAGAGGCCCCGGTCTTTCCCTTCGCCACCCAGGCGGCGACCCAGGCCTACACCATGGCCGGAGTGGGCCCGGGTGGCCTGCATGGAGCGGAGTTGCACGACTGCTTTTCGATGTCGGAGATTCTTCAGTACGAGTTGCTCGGATTCGCGCCGCCGGGACGAGGCGCGGAGTTGCTCGAAAGCGGCGCAACGGCGTTGCCCTCCGTGCGGGATTCCGTCCAAATCAAGAATTCGAAGACCAAATTCCAGAACCTGCCGGTCAACGCCGGTGGGGGATTGATCGGCGACGGACATCCCGTGGGAGCCACGGGCGTGCGCCAGATCGTCGAAGCCTACACCCAGCTCACCAGTCGCGCCGGGAGCCGGCAGATCACGGGAGCGAGACGGTTCCTGACGTGCAACATCGGCGGAACCTTCACCACGACGGTGGTGACGATTTGGGAGAGCGTCTGACAAATCACATCGCAAAGCCGCCATTCACATTCAGCACCTGGCCGGTAATGTAGCCAGCTTCCGCGGAACATAGAAACAGGGCCGCGTTCACGATGTCGGCGATTTCGCCGAAATGCCCCAGCGGCAGCGCCGCACGCGCGCGCTCCACGACTTCTTCCGGCAGATGGCTTGTCATCTCCGTCTCGATAAAGCCCGGCGCGATGGCGTTCACCGTGATCTGCTGCCGGGCCACCTCCCGGGCCGTGACCTTGGTGAGCGCGATGAGTCCCGCCTTGCTGGCCGCGTAGTTGGCCTGGCCGAACATTCCCAACTGCCCGCTGACCGACGACATGTTCACGATCCGGCCTCCGGCGCGCAGGATGGGCAGAGCGTGCTGGATGCAATGAAAGGCGCCGCCCAGGTTGACCCGCAAGACGCTCTCCCATTCATCGTCGGTCATTTTCCGAATCGTGCGGTCGCGCAAGATGCCGGCATTGTTCACGAGGATGTCTAGTCCGCCGCACTCGCTCCCGATCCGCTGCATCATGGCCGGAATACGCGCGGCGTCGCCCACGTCGCATTCGACCAGCAAACCATTGGGCAGCGATGCCACCACCGTTTCGGCGTCCGAAAGATTTCTTCCTTCCGGATCGGCGACGTAGTTGACCACACACCGGGCGCCGCACGCCGCGAAGGCCTGGACCATGCCCGCACCGATCCCGCGCGAACTGCCGGTGACCAGCACCACTTTGCCGGAAAAATCGTAGAGCATGCGGCAAGCTAACGCGGAGCCCGTTGCCCGCCAACCCATTGTGCACTACGTTCCGGGCGGGAGTTCTTCCATGGCCGAACCCATTCGCATCCTGACCGCCGTCCCCATCTGCGATGGCCATGATAGCGCCATCAACACAATCAACCTGGAATTCATCCGCCATGGGATCGAAGTCGTGTATCTCGGCTACCACCGGCCCGCGCGCGACATCGTCCGCGCCGCCATCCAGGAAGACGTGCGCGCCATCGGCATCTCCAGCTACAATGGCGGACACGTCGAGTTTTTCGCCGAGGTCATCGATCTGCTCAAGAAACGAGGCGCTGCCCACATTGGGGTGTTTGGTGGTGGAGGAGGCACCATCACAAAGGCCGACGCCGCGATCATGCAACGCAAAGGCGTGCACCGGATTTTCTTCGCCGGAAGCCCGCTCGACGAACTGACGTCCTTTGTCCGGAAACACTACTGCAAACGCGGGCGCGTCGCCTCAACCGGCTTTCCTCGGGGGTCAGCGGGGCGTCTGCGCACGGCTCGCTGCATCGGCTTCACCGGTCCGGGAGGGGCGGGCAAGACCACGCTCATCGATGAACTTGTGCTGCGCTGGCTGAGCAGCCAGCCGGACGCGCGAATCGCCATCCTGTCCCACGACCCGAGCATCCCTGGCCAGGGCGCGCTCCTCGGCGACCGGGCGGCGATGATTTATTCGCAGGATGATCGCGTCTTCATGCGCAGCCTCGCCACGCGTGGACGCGCGGGTGGACTCTCCCCGGAGAGCGCCCGCTGGTTGCGCGCGATGAAGGATGGTGGTTTTGATGTCATCTTCGTCGAGACCGTCGGGGTCGGACAGGAGGCGCTGCCGTTTCGCCGTGGGCTCGTGGACAAATCGATCTTCGTCACGGGATCGAGTTACGGCAGCCGGTTGCAGTTGCAAAAGATCGCCATGCTCGATGCGGCGAACATCGTCGTGGTGAATAAAGCCGATCTGGCCGGGGCCTCCACGGCCGCCGCCGAAATCGAGGAACGATTGCAGGCCAACCAGCGCGGCCAGCATCTCATCACGACCGTGGCAAAATCGCACCGCGACGCCGGCGTGGACCGGCTCTTCCAGGAGATCCGCCCATGAGCATCCTGGCGCGGATCAGCGAGAGCGTGGAAGCGCATGCGCGCGAGGTTGCGCAACAGGTTCGGCGCGCGCGCGAGGACGCCGCATTCCGCACGAAACTGCTCAAGCGCTGGAAGGCCATTCGCCGGGATGTCGGCACCGTGCGCACGCCCACCGGCCTCGAACTCCCCGCAATCGCCCTCCCAACTACCGATGACCCGGGCGCAATTGCCCGATTCCTCTTCGCCGAAGGTCTGCCCGGTACATTCCCGTTCGTCAACGGCACGTACCGCAATCTGTATTCGCAATCCCCGAGCCCGGGTCCCCCGATGGAGGAACCGACCAGACTCTTCGCCGGGTTCGGCCTCGCGGAGGACACCAACGAGCGTTTTCACTTTCTCACCCGCCACCAGCGCAGCATCCGGCTTAGCACGGCGTTCGATGGTCCGACGCTCTACGGACTCGACAGCGACTCCGAAGGCGTCTTCGGAAAGATCGGCGAAGGAGGAGTGGCCATCGATACCGTCGAAGACATGGAGCGGCTCTTTCACGGCTTCGCGCTTGGCGACGAGCGGCTCTCGGTCTCGATGACGATCAACGGGCCGGCCCCCATCATCCTCGCCATGTACGTGGCCGCGGCACGGCGACGTTTCGGCCCGCGAGTGGTCGGCAAGCTGCGCGGCACCATCCAGGCCGATATCCTCAAGGAGGTGCAGGCCCAGAATGAGATCATCTTTCCGCTCGAGGCTTCCCTGCGCTTTCTCTCCGACATGGTTGCTTTCACCACCACGCGGATGCCGCGCTGGTATCCCATCTCGATCAGCGGCTATCACATTGCGGAGGCGGGCGCGACGCCCGTGCAGCAGGCCGCCTACACTCTTTCCAACGGCTTCACCTACGTCGAACACTTCCGGCAACGGGGGCTGGACGTTAATCAATTCGGCCCGCGCCTATCCTTCTTCCTCGATTGCGGGCTCGACCTCGAATACGTGGCTCTCGCCCGGGTGTGCCGCAAGCTCTGGGCGATCGGCATGCGGGACCTCTTTGAAGCGGACGAACGAGCGCAGCTTTTCCGGCTGCACACCCAGACCAGCGGGCGCTCGCTCATCGCCGATGAATTCAAGAACAACCTGACCCGGACGGCCATCGAGCTGCTCATGGCCTACATCAACGGCACCAACTCGTGCCACAGCAACAGTGCCGACGAGCCGTTCACCACTCCCAGCGAGGAATACGTGCGGCTGGCCGCCCACGCCCAATCGATCATCCTGGAGGAAAGCGGTCTGTTCCGGCACATGGCGAATCTTCTCGGCGGCTCCCCAGGAATGCAACTCGTCGAACAAGCCGTCGAGCGTGCGATCCTCGATGAATTCCGCGTCCTCGACCATCTGGGTGGCGTGCTGCCGGCCATCGAGCAGCGGTATCAACGCGCCCAAATCCAGGCCGCTGCGCATCGCTACGAACAGCAGATCGCCGACGGCACCCGTCCCGTCATCGGCCTGAATCGCTACGTGACCCCGGTAGACGCACTGGCGGAGCCGAAAGTGGTCCGCACTCCGCGTCACCGGAAACAACATCAGGTCGATCGGCTGCGGGCCTTCAAGCGACGCCACCGCGCGCCAGCGGAGCGGGCGCTCGACGCGCTCACCCGTGTGGTGGAAAGCAATGGGAACGTCTTCGCCGAACTGATCAAGACAGTCGAACATTGCTCGTTGGGGCAGATCACGGAGCGGCTGTTTGCGATCGTCGGACGGTACAGGCCGTCGGTGTAGAAGCGTGCGCGGCATTGCACGCTCCAACGCCTTGCATACGAGCGAATTGTCGAACTGCCGGTCGCGTCCCCACCGCGTCATTCTGAGCGAAGCGAAGAACCTCTGATCTCTTCCGGCATCTGACGCCTCGCTGGTGAGGAAAGGCAGAGATCACAGGTTCTTCGCTTCGCTCAGAATGACGGAAAGGGGGGCGCGCCAGATGGCACAAGCGCACCATGGATGGCATGCCCTCTTCCGGACCACTGCCTCTCCGCTCTCCCGCCGTCTACGTCGATACCGTGATCTCCGCCGGCGCGAGTGCGGTGCTCACGGCGCGCAGCAATTTTTCAGCAGTGTACGGCTTGTCGAGGAAGGTCTTCACCCCGAGTCCCTCGAGCACGACCATGTTTTCCTTTTGGAAATGGCCGCTGGAGGCGATGACCTTCACGTTCGGATCTAGCTTGCGCAGCGAGCGCACCAGCGACACCCCGTCCATCTGGGCCATGGCGATATCGGTGATGACCAGGCTGATTTCGCTGCGGCGCTGGAAGTAGAGGGCGAGCGCGTCGCTGCCATCTTCGGCTGTATAGGCGCGATACCCGTTGGCGGTCAGCGTGCGGACCAGCGCCTCGCGGATGGGCGCTTCGTCATCCACCACGAGTACCAATTCATTTTTCCCGCCGTCAATCGGCGCTTCTTCCTTCTCCGCGGCGCCGGCATTGGCATCCTGCGAGGAGGGCAGAAATACGCTGAAGGTCGTGCCGACGCCGACTTCGCTCTGCACGGTCAGAAATCCGCCGTGGCTCTTGACGATGCCGATGACCGTCGCCAGGCCGAGGCCAGTGCCCTTGCCAACTTCCTTCGTGGTAAAAAACGGATCGAAGATCTTCTCCATGACTTCGGGCGTCATGCCCGAGCCTGTGTCAGCCGAGCGCAGGGCGACATGCGGACCGAGTTGCGCACCGGGGTTCATGCTCGCGAAATGCTGATCGATGTTCACGTTCTCCGCGCTAAGCGTGATCGTGCCACCTTTCGGCATCGCGTCGCGGGCGTTGACGCAGAGATTGAGCAGCACCTGGTGAAGCTGCGTGGCGTCGCCCAATACCGTCCACAGGTCGGGCGGAAAGTGCGTCTGGATGTCGATGTTCCGCGGGAAGGTCTGCGCCATCACCTTGGAAAGCTCGCTGACGAGATGCTTGAGTTGGATGAGCACTCGCTCGCCCTCCACGCCGCGGGCGAAGGTGAGCACCTGCTTGACGATGCCGGCCCCGCGCTCAGCGCTGCCTTCGATGATGTTCAGCATTTTCATCGAGTCCTCGTCCTTCATTTCGCGGCGGAGGATGCCGCACGACATCAGGATCGGCGAAAGAATGTTGTTCAAGTCATGGGCGATGCCGCTGGCCAGGGTCCCGATGCCTTCGAGGCGTTGCGCCCGGAGGAATTGCGATTCGAGCTTCTTCGTCTCCGTGCAGTCGGTATTGATCACCAGCACGGATTTCGGCTTGCCGTCGTCGTCGCGGACGAGCGTCCACCGGCTGTTGACGATGATGTCGTGCGAGTCCTTGTGCTGATGCTGAAGCTGGCCGACCCAGAAGCCGTTTTTCAACAGGTCGATTTCCGCCTCAAAGTGGCGAACCTTGACGAAAGTGTCGATGGTCTTCGAACCGAGCATTTCTTCCGAGGTCCAGCCATAGAGACGTTCGGCGCCTTGGTTCCAAAACAGGACATGGTTGTCCAAATCCCGGACAATGATGGCATCAGAAGCGAGATTCAGGAGATTGGCTTGCTGGCGGTTGCGCGCCTCCGCCCGGCGCTGCTCGGTGCGATCGAGAGTGAGCACGAGCACGGCGTCGCGACCGGCGAAAGGAATCTCGTGCCAGGTGCTTTCGACATAGAGGACCGTGCCATCCCTGCGCTTGTGCCGCCACGAGGAACTCGCACTGTCGGCGAGATCGTCGGTGGCCCCCCCTGGCTCCGCCGCGTCCTCCTCCGGCTCCGCCATCTGGTCCATGGTCATGGCCAGAAATTCCTCGCGCGAATAGCCGTACTTTTTTACGGCCGCATCGTTGACCACGATGAAGGCCAGGGAGGCCGCATCCACCACCCACATGGGCAGCGGATGTTGATGAAAAAGAAGTTGGAAGCTCACTTCCGATTCCAACTGCGGAGGGAGTGGCATTTCGAGGGTAGCGGACATCGATCAGCGGGAAAATGGGGTGCAGCGGCGCGTCATTCATATTTAAGAGCCGCAAGTGGCATGCCACGCCCCCTTTCCAGTTTCCTCTGAAAAAGGCGGAATTGATTCCAAATATATCTTGGCCCGCCCTCCACCCCCTCTTACGTTCGCTCCCCCATGCATCCCGACATCCAAAAGGCCGTCGACGCCGGAAAGCTCTCCGCCGCCGCAGGCCAGACCCTCGATCAACTCCAGCCCGGCACCTACGTCGTGCACAAAAGCTGGGGTTTTGGGCAGGTCGATTCGCTCAACTTTTTGGTCAGCCAGATGACCATCAACTTCAAAGGCAAGAAGGGGCACACCATGCAGCTCCAATACGCGGCTGAGTCGCTCCAGGCGATTAAAGAAGACCACATCCTCGCGAAGAAGGCTGCCGACCTCGCGGCGATCAAGGCCCAGGCCCGCGACAATCCGGTCGAGCTGACGCGCCTGATCTTGAAGAGCTACGGGGGACGCGCCACCCAGGATCAGATCATGCAGGCGCTCCTGCCCGACGTCTTCAACGAGGCGGAGTTCAAGAAGTGGTGGGAGAACACCAAGAAAGCCCTCAAGAAGGACGGCCATTTCGCGATTCCTGCCAAGAAGACCGACGCGTTGGAAATGCGCGAAAACACCGTTTCGCACGCCGACCAGTATCTCACGGCTTTCACCAGCGCCCGCCAGCTCAAGGCGCAGCTTGCCGCCCTGGACCAGATTTCCAAAAACCTCGGTGAGTTCAAAGATCCGGCCGCCGTCCTCGGGCCGGTCATCGCCGCCGCGGACGACGCGGCCCGCAAGAATCAACGCCTCAATCCAGCGCAGGCCCTGGAATTCCTCGTCACCCGCGACGAAATTCTCGAAAAGACTCCGGGCCTGACCCGCGGCGCCGACGCCCCGACGATCGTGCAGTTCCTGATCGAGGAAAAACGCCGCCTCACCACGCTGGTTGGCGACCTGCCGGCGGCCAAGCAAAAGCGCACCTTGGGCGAACTTCCCGCCGCCTTCGGCGATGAGTGGCCATCGGTGGCGCTCGATCTGATCGTCCGCGGCAGCACGCGCGTCGTTTCCGAGGCTGCCCGCCTGCTCGAGGAGAAAGGACAGATCGACACGCTGCTCAATGGTCTCGACCGCTTCATCCGCGAGCATTCCATCACGTCCGAATCCCTGATCTGGCTCTGCAAGGAACGCGAAGGTATTTTCGCCGACCTCATGAACCCGCGCCTGCTCAGTGCCATCGTCGGGGCCCTGGAGCGCGACCAGTTCGATGAGACGAAACGCGACCGCCGCCTGCACGATCTCCTGCTCAACGACAAGGAACTCCTGACCGACCTCATCGCCACCGCCACCCATGAGGAGTTGCGCGACGCGATGCAAAAGCTCATGCGTACCCCGGTCTTCGAGGAATTGAACAAGCGCTCCCTGCTCGGCCGCATCATCCGGCTGTACCCCGAGATGCAGGCGCTCGTTTCCGGCGACAGCGATGCCAAGCAGGAGACGCTCGTCGTTTCCTGGGAGAGCCTGGAAAAGCGCAAGGCCGAGTTCGACGAACTGGTGAACAAGAAAATTCCGGAGAACGTGAAAGAGATCTCCGTCGCCCGCAGCTACGGCGATCTGCGCGAAAACTTCGAGTTCAAAGCCGCCAAGGAAATGCAGCGCGTCCTGGGCCGTCGCCGCGCCGAGACCGAGCGCGACCTGTCGCTCGCCCGCGGCACCGATTTCGCGAATGCCGACATCAACACGGTCTCCATTGGCACGATTGTCACGCTCAAGGAAATGCCCGGTGATATCATCGACGTTTACACCATCCTCGGCGCGTGGGACGGCGATCCGGAAAAAGGCATCGTCAGTTACCAGAGCGCGCTGGCGCAGGCGATCATCGGCCACAAGGTTGGCGATAAAGTCGAACTGCCGACTGAGCACGGGGATCGCGTCGCGGAGATCATCAAGATCGAAGCCTACAAGAAGTAGGCCGCTTGTTCCGCTCCGGGACGCCGCCAGCCCGGATCCATATCCAGACCGTCTGGTAAACCAGGCTCCGTTCCATCCCACCTTTCTCGCCCGAAAGACACCGGCCGCCACGAGCACCTCTGCCACCACCTCGGCCCTCATGGAACTTCGCTCAGAATGACTCCGAGCGCGAGAGTCAGCTCCCGCCTACGTTTTCCTCGCCTCGTAGATTGTCTCCGGCGATAACCTCTCTCCTGTGCGCCACCCCCTTGCTTTTCTCCTCTCCCTCTCCCTCGTCGCCTGTGTCTTCCTGCCCTCGGCGGCGCATGCCACGGAGCCTTTTCTAAAAAGCGGTGATGTGATCGCGCTGGTTGGTGGTGAGGACATGGTCGTGGCCGGCGAGGACGGGTATTTCGAATCTCTCCTCACCCGTGCCCTGCCGGGCTACCACCTGCGGTTTCGCAACCTGGCGTGGGAAGGCGACACCGTTTTCGAGCAACGCCGCGACTTGAATTTTCCGACTTGGGAGGAGCAACTCGACAAGGTTGGCGCTACCGTCGTGATCGTCCAATTCGGCCAAATGGAAAGCCTGGCCGGGCAGGAGAAACTGCCGGAGTTCCTCTCCGCGTACGGGAAGCTGATCGACCGCTTCAGCAACGGCGGAAAGCGGCGCGTCGTCCTGCTCGGGCCTTGCAATTTCAGCCCCTCGCCGGCGTTTGCGCCGGAGGACACGCACAAGCTCGAGAAAGCCACTTCGCTCAAATTTCGAAACGCCGTTTTGCGGCATTATCAAAATGCCATCGAGGATCTCGCCAAGCAGCATGGCGCACGATTTGCCGACCTCGCGGAACTGCCAACGAAAGACGTCCCTCTGCAACGCGACGGCATTCACCTGACGGCGGCGGGACAGCAGATCGTGGCCACCCGGGTGCTCGGGGATCTCGATCTGCCGTCCTCCGCGGAAGCGAAGACGCCGGATGCGCTCCGCCAGCTCATCGTGGCCAAGAACCGGCTCTGGTTCGACTATTGGCGGCCGCAGAATTGGGCCTTCCTCGCCGGTGACCGTATCAATCAACCGAGCAGCCGTGATCATATCGATCCGAGCAAACGATGGTTCCCGCCCGAACGAGAGCAATTCCTCCCGCTCGTTGAGGCCAAGGAAAAGGAAATCGACGCGCTCGCGGCGAAACTCACCAA
>Ga0207671_10001512_pt1 | contig 26732 bp, 34 predicted proteins | sample KBSC24metaG_FD_184352 | JGI IMG/M metagenome (GOLD analysis project Ga0207671, IMG submission 184352) | Corn rhizosphere microbial communities from Kellogg Biological Station, Michigan, USA - KBS C2-4 metaG (SPAdes) (version 2) | ecosystem: Host-associated > Plants > Roots > Rhizosphere > Soil... | reverse complement strand
AGTGATCAAGTTACGCAACAATTATTGTATGAAATTATTCAAAAAAAATTTGCTAACTTTGCCGTCCGTTTAACAGAAATTAATACAAACCCCGTCAAATATTTTATTTAATGGAACAAACCGTAGAACAGAAGCTTAAAGCTTTATACGACCTACAAACCATCCACACTAAAATTGATAAAATTCGCCAGGTAAGAGGTGAATTGCCAATGGAAGTTGCCGACCTGGAAGATGATGTTGAAGGATTGGAAACCCGCATTCAAAAAATAAAAAGTGAGCTGGATGATCTTGAGGATGATATCGTAACCCGCAAAAATCTGATAAAAGATTCGCAGGGAAACATCAAGAAATACGAAACCCAGCTTAACGAAGTAAAAAATAACCGTGAGTATGATGCGATCTCTAAAGAAATAGAGATACAGGGATTAGACATCCAGGTGAGCGAAAAGAAGATCAAGGAATTTGGTTACGAAATTACGACCAAAACCCAGATCTACGAAAAAGCACTTGCCGACCTGGAAGGCCGCAAAAGTGACCTTGATGCTAAAAAAGCAGAGTTAGGTACTATCACCGCCGAAACCCAGAAGGAAGAAAACGAGCTAAACTCACAAGCTGAAAAAGCAACCCAAAACATTGAAGAGCGTTTATTGATCGCTTACAACCGTCTTCGCGGCAACGCAAAGAATGGTTTGGCAGTAGTTACCATCCAGCGTGATTCATGCTCAGGATGCTTTAACCAGATCCCGCCTCAACGCCAGTCGGATATCCGTCAGCGTAAAAAAATCATCGTTTGCGAACATTGCGGCCGTATATTGGTCGACGAGCAAATGGCGATGGAAGCAGAAGTAGCCTAATTGCAAATACAATAATATAATGAAGCGGTCCGGGAAATCGGGTCGCTTTTTTTTGTGGATTGAAAACTTACGAAGTTTCAAAAACTTCGTAAGTTTATAGTTGAACCCAATAAGTTATGAATTGCAAATTTGGCGTAGCTTTTACTGTGATTTTTTCTTTTATATGCTTTAACAACGTAAGAGCCATGTCTAAGAATGACTTGCATATAACTAATGCCAACCAGGACTCTATTTATAAGATTTGGAAATTTAAAAATGCCGAATTGGTTAAAGACACTTCGAGTGTTTTAAAAACAGTTGATATAGAAAAATATGACCTATGGGACTTAACAAAAAAAGGAACATTAAGTTATACAGTTACAGATTCCCCTGGAGTTACCCATTCACAACCATATAAATTGCTTAAGAACGCTATTGTATTTCAGTTCCCAAATAGCGAAAACAAATTTGTAGTGAAGTTTAAGATAACCAAATTAACATCTGAAGAATTAATTTTAATCCTTCATGTAACTTATACTATAGTAGATAAAACCTATGCAGGTAAAGAAAAAAACAGGGACGAAGATCTTTTGGAATTGAGTTTTGAAGCCGTCGACCAATGATCAGAATAAGGCTCATCTACTTTGTTTTGATCATATTCATAATAATCATCGGCCTCCTCTCCCGCTATTTCACATTCATCCCCTTGTTCATTGGAGATATATTGTGGGCTATCATGGTATATTTCATTGTCAGATTTTTATTGATCTCAACAGCTACTAAACAAGTGGTAATATACTCTTTGCTATTCTGCTATGCCATTGAATTTAGTCAGCTTTATAAAGCGCCATGGATAGATAATTTAAGGCATACCCTTTTCGGTAGATTAGTATTAGGGGAAGGGTTTTTATGGAGTGATCTGTTGTACTATACTATTGGCGTGTGTTTAGGAATGCTATTGGATAGATTATTAAAACGTTCAAAATCCTGGTTCAGACAATTAAAACATAGTCGTCTGCCTTCCCCCTTTAGGCACAAATAAGGTATAATCAAACTCAGGCATTTCCCTTCCTGCTAAAAAGCGGTTGCAAGCCATTCGGAACAGTTGATGAATGGATTGCGCGATGTTACCTTCCCCACTCATCCGACGCCCAAACTCACTATCGTTCAGCTTGCCTTCATGACAAGCTTTTATCATATTCAATACTTTTTCTGCACGGTCAGGGAAAGCCTTGTGTACCCAATCGCTGAAGATTTCGGCGATGCTGCCGTTCAATCGTACAATGGTAAACCCGGCAGCAAGTGCGCCACGGTCAGCTGCCGCTTTAATGATGGCAGGTATCTCGTTACTGTTTAATCCCGGAATGATCGGCGCGGCCATTACCCTTACCGGTATTCCTTTTTCTGTTAGTTTTTGAATGACAGCCAGGCGCCCGGTTGCGGTTACCGTACGGGGCTCCAGTTTCTGTCGCAACTGTTCGTTTAACGAGGTTAATGACACATTTACATGCACCAGGTTCATCTTACCCAACTCACCTAAAATATCCAGATCGCGCAGGATTACATTGTTTTTGGTAATGATGCTCACCGGGTTTTTGTATTGAAGAAATATCTGTAAGAGCGATCGGGTTATTTTTAACCGCCGCTCCATGGGCTGATAGCAATCTGTATTGCCCGAAAGCAGGATGCATACCGGTTGGTAATTCTTTTTGTTAAAATATTGTTCCAGCAGTTCGGCTGCATTGCGTTTTACAATGATCTTCCGCTCAAAATCAAGGCCGGCGCTAAAGCCATAATATTCATGCGTATTGCGGGCATAGCAGTAAATACAGCCGTGCTCACAGCCCTGGTAGGGATTGATTGAATACATGTGACTTAAATCCGGACTGTTGGATTCGCTTACTATCTTTTTGGGATTCTCCTCGAATATCTGCGTAGCCGAATTTTCGAGCAAAGGCTCGTCAAGCCCCTCGATATGCTCAAGCACATATTTGTTTTTCAGAAACTTGTTGTGGGTGTTTACCTGCGCTCCCCGGCCCTTAAAAAACTCATCATTTTCCGCGTGTGACATAAAGCAAAATTGCTAATATTTTTAGCAATTTACAAGTCAATCAATTTATTTTTTATGGCATAAAGCACCAGGCCGATGCGGCTTTTGATATTTAATTTAACAAATAACTGATCGCGGTAGCCGTCCACAGTTCGTGTGCTGATGCACATGTGATCGGCAATTTCCTTGTAGGTAAGCTCAGTTCCGGCTAATTTTAAAAACTCAATCTCCCTGCTGTTTAGCTTGGCGATGTTAAAGTCGGTATTAATGCTGTTGATCAAATGTTTGGTAACAAAGTCGGGATAATAAAGCTCGTTTTGCGATACCCTGATAAGCGCCTCGGCAAACTCGTCGGGTTCAGCATCTTTCAGCAAGTATCCTTTTACGCCCATCCTAACCATGGTCAACACCTTTTCGGCATCTTCAAACATCGAAAGCACAATAATATTAATATCAGGATGAAAATTACGGAGCCAGCGGGCCGTTGTAATCCCATCCATTTTGGGCATATTAATATCCAGCAGAATAATATGGGGCTTTAATTTGGGCGTAATTTTGCGTATCATTTCCTCGCCATTGCCGGCTTCAAAAAGTATGGTATAGCCTTCAAAATTACTAATGAGTGAGGCTATGCCGCTTCTGAACAAGCGATGGTCATCAACTAAGGAGATCCGGATGGGTTCGTCCATCAGTGTAAAATTGTTTAAAAGGATTTAGGGTTACATTAACACTGCAACCTTTATCCGGGGAACTATTAATTATAGCCACACCACCGATCAAGGCTGCCCGGTTCTCCATATTTCTCAAACCTGAACCACTTTTATTATCAAGTGTTTCCATAGAAAAACCGGCACCGTCGTCTTCGAGTGTTAAGTTAAACAAATCGGAATGATATTGCAAGGTGATTTTAAAATGTTTCGCCCTCGAATGCTTTAAAGCATTATTTAAGGCTTCCTGGAATATCCGGAATAATACCAGTTCGCGCTGCTCACCTAAGGTATATGCTTCACCATCAACCAGGAAGGTCATATCGATCAGCCCGCTTTTGTTGATACGCTCGACTTCTTTTTCGATGGTTTTTACAAGACCTAATGATGTTATATATTCGAAACTCAAACTTTTTGAAAGATCACGCAGGTCGTTGATGGTTTGGCCCACCAGCTCGCGGCTTTCATTGATCTTTACCTGGGTTTCTTTTGGGTTCAGATTTTTTGTGAGGCCGAGGGTAAGCTTTACAAATGATAATACCTGTGTGATGTTATCATGTATCTCCCGACTGGTGTGATTTAAGGTTTGCTCCTGTATCTCGATCTGAGTTTTTAAAAGCTCCTGGCGGAAATTGGCCTGAAGCTGCTCCTGCTCTTTTTTATTTTTTAGTTGCTTATTTCTATATAAGACAACAAAATAAACAATGAAACCAGTAAGGCCCGCAAAAAACGCAGCAGCAGACAATACTAGTATTCGTATGCTTTCATCATACATTATATGTAGAAATTTCTTTGTTGTCTATCAAAATAGAGATTCCAATTAATAAATAAAATATCATATTTATCACAAATGTAAAATCATAAACTATGAGGTCATTAAGTTGGTGTTTTATAAAATAGTTTATAAGCCCTAAATTTAAGAACATAGTAGTAGAAAAAAACAACATTGCTGTATTATACCAAAAAACACTTTGCTTAATTATATTTACTTGTAATGGATATAGCAACATTTGCTTAAAAAGCAACAGTGAAAATATGGCATAAAGTATTTCAGATGCTAAAACGGCATTTGACGGGAAATCACTATAATATGGTTGGATTAACAAAGAATTGACAGTAAAAAATATTATAAACAGAAAAATAGATGCAAGTATTGAATTCCTTATAATATTGTTTTTAAAAAGGTGATAATAGGCAAATGAATAGAAAAGATACTGAGTTATAGAGATAATATGCATAACCGGCAGGTTATTTCTAAACCTGACAGCGCAAATTTTGGCTGAAATTTCAAGTAATAGTGTAGAGATTATTAATAAAGTTAATATTTTGAAAGGAGTAGTAAGCTTTTTATAGCGAACTACTCCGGTTACCAACACTAATAGAAGTAGTAATAAATAAGAAATTAATTTAACCCCCATCTTATATCAATCGTTATTGTAATTATAGGCTAGTGCAGTAAGGCGGACATGGCTGCATAAAATCAAAGACATCTCCACTGCTAATATAAGGTGTTGTTGCATCGGGCGCATCATTTGGAACTACCCCCGTAAAAACCAGTGTAAATTTATTGTCTTTTTCACCGGCAGCATCAGGATGCTTGGCAAAAATCAAACTCAGCCCGGCGATTTTTGGATCAGCAAGTATGGAATCGAGACTTTGACGATCGATAAAAAAGCCATTCAAAAGCGATCCATCCTGTGTTTTTAAGGCAGGCCCTCCTGTAGTACTGTTCTGTTGCTGAAATTCCTTGATCAAGCTCTTAGCCAATGTGGGGTCAATTTTTGAAGCCATAATTTTTGAGTTAGGGTTTTAGTGAATAATGGCTCCAAGATACAATTCAGAAAGTTATTCGTCACCCCGTATTTTCACGGTATTTTGCATGTGAATACACCGTGTTAAATTATCCATCTAACAAAAAAACATATAGTTCCTTAGGGCCATGAGCACCCAGAACAAGTGTTTTTTCAATGTCAGCGGTGCGACTGGGCCCGGTAACCGTGGAGATCATAGATGGCAATTGATTGCCGTATTTATTTTTTATCAGTTTAAATCCATCTTTCAGATCAAGCAGTAATTGCGATGTGTAGGCTAAAACAATATGGATCGGCGGATAAATACTCAGGCGCCGGCCAGCCATCCCGGCATTTGATAATAAAATACTTCCGTTACGTGCGATCAAAGCCTCGCATAAGGTAAAACCTACCTCAGCTTGTTCAAAATCTTTATCGGTTTCAAAAAAAGGATAATCATACCGGGTTAATATATCCTGTAAGGCTGGTTCCCAGCAGTATATTTTATGCCACTTATGCTGATCGGCCAGGTTTAATAAAGTTTCGATAAAATGTACTTCGTCTTCACAAAAAACAAACTGTCCGGAAACTGCTGTAAATTGTTCAGCAAAAATCACCTCAGGTAATTCTTCTGTAGGGGGGTAATGAGGAAGATCCTCCAGGTTAGGATAGGGATTATCCCTTTTCTCTAACAAAGCCTTGCGGATCTTTTTTAGCAGCTTTTCTTTTGGTGTGGTAATATCCCTCATTTTTGACGTCGGAAGTATAAAGTCAAAAGTCCTGAGTCTTAATACTGTTTGACCAGACTTTAGACCCAAGACTATTGACTAATAACTTTTAAAATTAACTTTTCTCGCCTTTTACTTCTTTCTCTTCCGGATTTCTCTTAAATGTTCCCGAATGATCGGCAACGCCTTCCGGTACTAGATTTTGAGCCGCCGGTTCCTGATCTGCTTCAGGGCCATTTACAAACTCATCATAGGTTGTACGGGTTTCAAAAGGTCGTTTGCCTAATATTTCTTCAAGGTCAGATTGGAACAAAATTTCTTTCTCCAATAATTTATCAGCCAATTTTATCAATCCTTCACGATTGTCGGTCAAAAGCTTTTTGGTACGCTCATACATTTTGTTGATTTGCGCGCGTACTTCCTGGTCGATCAGTTCCGATGTCTTTTCAGAATATGGTTTGTTAAACTGGTATTCGCCCTGGGTATCATTAAAGGATATATTACCTACTTTATCGTTCATACCATAAATGGTCACCATCGCATAGGCCAGCTTGGTTATCCTTTCCAGGTCATTCTGCGCGCCGGTTGATATTTTACTGAAAGTAATATCCTCGGCAACCCTGCCACCGAGCGTCATGCACATACCATCTTCCAACTGTTCGGTAGTATATAAAAACTGCTCTTTTGGCAGGTATTGGGCATAACCTAAAGCAGCAACGCCGCGTGGAACGATGGATACTTTAACCAGCGGATCAGCATGTTCCAGGAACCAGCCTGCGATAGCGTGGCCTGCTTCGTGAAACGCAACGATACGTTTTTCTTCAGGCGATATGATCTTATTCTTTTTCTCCAATCCACCGATCACACGGTCAATTGCATCTTGGAAATCCTGCATATCAACCGCTTCTTTGTTTTTACGTGCAGCGATCAAAGCAGCCTCGTTACAAACGTTGGCAATTTCGGCGCCCGCAAAACCGGGGGTCTGAGCTGACAGCTTTTTAGCGTCGACGCCTTCTGCAAGCTTAACAGGTTTTAAATGCACTTTAAATATCTGCTCACGGCCGATCAGGTCGGGTTTATCGATGGATACCTGCCTGTCGAAACGGCCTGGGCGCAATAATGCGGAGTCCAGAACGTCGGGACGGTTGGTAGCCGCCAATATGATAATGCCGGAATCGGTGCCGAAACCATCCATCTCAACCAGTAACTGGTTCAGCGTGTTTTCGCGTTCATCATTACCACCAACTATATTGTTTTTACCACGGGCACGGCCAATGGCATCGATCTCATCAATAAATATAATACACGGCGCTTTGTCTTTTGCCTGGCGGAACAGGTCACGCACACGTGATGCGCCTACACCCACAAACATTTCCACGAAGTCGGAACCCGACAAAGAGAAGAACGGTACTTGTGCTTCACCGGCAACAGCTTTTGCCAGCAAAGTTTTACCGGTACCCGGCGAGCCGATCAATAAAGCTCCTTTAGGTATTTTACCACCCAGATTGGTGTATTTTTTTGGATTTTTAAGGAAGTCAACAATTTCCATTACTTCCTGTTTGGCTTCTTCAAGCCCGGCAACATCGTTAAAGGTTACCGATACTTGTGCTTCTTTGTCAAATAAAGTAGCTTTAGACTTTCCGATATTAAATATTTGTCCACCCGGACCACCACCACTTCCGCCTGACATGCGGCGCATGATGAATATCCATACAGCAGCAAATAATACTACCATGATGATACCTTGCACCAGCCAGTTGCCTAACAGGCTTTCGCGGCTTGTTATCTCAATAGGTGTTTTTTCAGTCTCCAACCATTCTTTTTCGGCGTTGGCAACACTCTGTTTCAGGCTTTCATATGAAGCATCTGTAAAAGTAAACTGCGGGCCATTGCTTGAGCCTCCCCAGGTTGTTTTTTGATCGCGAACTTCGGAGAATGCTGGTTTATTCAGGCTGTCCTTTTTGATGTAAACCTCAACTACAACCAGGTCGCCGCTTTTATAGGCCACCAGTTTTTCAACATATTTCTTTTTGAGGTAATTTTCTTCAAACTGCTGGTAACTGCTGATTGGTTTTGCACCCCCTGTATTACCTAAATAACCTACTGCCAGCAACACGATGATCACAACAGCATAAAGCCACATAATATTGAACCGCGGCGGTTTAGGCGCAATCTTTTTGTTGGATATTTTCCGGATAGGTTTTGGATTCTCTGATTTATTATCTTTCATTTCTTTACAAGATCAAGTATGATCATTAATTTAACATTTAGGGGACTTTGCACAAGACGCATGGTATAACGTTTCTGTGACGGATATGTTAAGCGCTTTTATAATATTTAATTTCCGCATCGCCCCACAAGTCTTCTACTCCATAAAATTCACGCTTATCGGTTCTGAAAATGTGTACTACTACATTAATGTAATCCAGCAGTATCCATTCACCATATTCAAGGCCTTCTTTGCGCCAGGGTTCTTGTTGTATTGCTTTAAAAATTTCGTCTTCAATGCTATTGGCGATAGCTTTTACTTGTGTAGTTGAATCGGCGTGGCAAATTACGAAGTAATCAGATACCGAACTATTTATATTACGAAGGTCTAGCCTGACAATCTCATTTCCCTTTTTTTCCTGTATACCAAATATGGCTAGTTCAGAAATATAAGCGGACTCATTTATCACTTTGTTTTTTACCATCAAAAAGAATTAGTTTTGAACGATCTTGGTTTACAAATTATTACTTTGCAAAATAACATATTTTCAGGATTATTTGTTGGACAAAATTTAATCACAATTAAACAAGTTGATTCGACCAACAACTTTCTCAAGAATTCATTGTCAAATTCCAAGCCATTGCCCGAAGGTACGGTCATTATGGCAGATAGCCAAACGGCAGGCAGGGGCCAGCAGCAGAACCGCTGGCATAGCGAGGATGGCAAAAACCTAACTTTTAGTTTGTTGTTGAAACCGGTTTTTCTGCCGGTTACGCAGCAATTTGATCTTACGCGGGTCATCAGCCTGGGTATAATTAATGCATTTGAACCCCTACTGGGGAACCAGTTGAAGGTAAAATGGCCCAATGATATTTATTATGGCGACTATAAATTAGGCGGAATACTCATAGAAAACATAATACAGGGCAGCCAGATAAAAAATTCGGTTATTGGGATAGGATTAAATATTAATCAGGATGATTTTCCGTTAGAAGTCCCTAATGCTGTGTCATTAAAACAAATCTTACATAGGGATTATGATTTGAAATTTTTATTATCAGAGATTTGTAAAAATATAGAGGCGGCCTACCTCAACCTTAAATCTGGCAGGTTTGAGCTTGTAAGGAAAGCTTATCTTGACCGACTATACTGGCTGAACGAGGATAAAATGTTTAAGACAAAAGATAAAATGTTTGCCGGAGTGATAACAGGAGTTAAGGATAATGGGCTGTTGATCGTAAATGATGGGATCGGCACTTCAGAATTTAATCAGAAAGAAATTGAATTTTTAAACAAATAATTATAGAAATGAAGAAAGTATTGCTTTTGATAGTGGTGTGTTTGCTAAGTGCGGGCGCTTATGCACAAATTGAAACGCCTGTGAAATGGGCCTACCTGGCGAAAAAGACAGGGGCCAACGAAGTGACCGTGCTATTGCGGGCCACTATACAGGATGGCTGGCACATTTACTCTCAAACTGTAAAAGATGGTGGCCCAATTAAAACGTCGTTTACTTTCGCACCGTCAAAAGAATATACTTTGGTGGGAGCACCGGTTGAACCGAAACCGCTTACAAAGTATGAAACCTCATTCAGCATGAATGTGAGCTACTTTGAAAAAACAGTTACTTTTCAGCAAAAGATCAAGCTGAAATCGGCTAAAGTTGTCGCGATTAAAGGAAAGCTGGAATACATGACCTGTAACGATAAAAAATGCCTGCCACCAGAAGATGTTGATTTTACTATCCCTTTAGGTAAATAGCCCAAGCTGAAATGACATCTTTAAATTCCAGGAGTTATATGAAGGCCGCGTTGTATTTAATAATTACGGTGGTCCTATTTTCTATCGCCGGCGTTAATAAGGCACAGGCTTTTCAAAAGAAACCTGCTGATACCGTTGCTGCCAGCGATGGGTTCACGGAAATACCGACAGCTGCTGATAGTATGGCTGCCAGGAAAAAGGCTCAACAGGCTATTCAACATTCAAAACCTGCGAGCGCAAAAGTCAGCGCTCCTGAAAAGCCCGATACGCTCTGGAGTATATTTATCAAAGGCCTTTTAGGAGGATTTACCGCGCTGCTTTTACCATGCATCTACCCGTTGCTTCCATTAACTGTAAGTTTTTTTACTAAACAGAGCGGAACACGGGCTGGCGGAATATTTAAATCGGCGATATATGGCCTGTCTATCATAGTTATTTATGTCACATTAGGCCTGATCATTACCATTTTATTTGGTTCTGACGCACTTAATGCCTTATCTACCAATGGCGTTTTCAATATATTTTTCTTCCTGCTGCTGGTCGTTTTCGGTATATCATTTCTCGGGGCTTTTGAAATCGTATTGCCAAGTTCACTGGCTAATAAATTGGATGAAAACTCTGACAGGGGTGGGATGATCGGCATATTCTTTATGGCATCGACGCTCGTTGTGGTGTCATTCTCCTGTACCGGGCCAATTATCGGTACGTTGCTGGTTGATGCGGCATCAAAAGGCGAGCGCCTGGGACCTGCAATGGGCATGTTTGGATTTTCGCTGGCGTTGGCTATACCGTTTACCATTTTCGCCTTATTCCCGTCACTGCTGAAAACACTCCCGAAATCGGGTGGATGGCTCAATAGTGTAAAAGTGGTTTTAGGGTTCCTGGAGCTGGCTTTCGCTTTAAAATTTCTGTCGAACGTTGATCTTGCTTATCATTGGAATTGGTTCGACCGTGAAATATTCCTTTCAATATGGATAGCATTAGGATTACTATTAGGACTATACCTTATCGGCAAGATCAAATTTTCTCACGATAGTGACCTGAAACATTTATCTGTACCGAGATTTTTTATATCGATCATCGTCTTCGCGTTTGTTATTTATATGATTCCTGGTTTGTGGGGCGCGCCTTTGAAAGTGATCAGTGGATTTTTGCCACCGCCGGCTACCCAGGATTTCGACTTGTCCAGAAATAGTTCTGCAACTGCAGCACCAACTGAGAATGTATCTATCAAAGAAAAAAAATATGAAGATGTATTCGTAAGAGGTAAGCACAACGGACTTAACGAATGGTATGACTATGAACAAGCTTTGCAGGTATCAAAAGAGTTGAAAAAACCGGTTTTGATAGATTTCACAGGTTGGAATTGCCCTAATTGTCGCAAGATGGAAAATAACGTGTGGTCAAATGCTGAAGTGAAGAAGCGCATGCAGAATGATTTTGTATTGCTTGAACTTTATGTGGATGAGAAAAAGGACCTGGCCACTTCTGAGCAATACACGTCATCATATAGTGGGAAGCATATTACGACCATCGGTGCAAAAAACAGCGACTATGAGGCCTCAAAGTTTGATACGAATTCACAGCCATTTTATGTAATCGTAGACGGTGATGGAAAAGTGTTGGTTCCCCCTCAAGGGGCTAATTACAGTGTTGATAATTATATCAAATTCTTAGAAAGTGGCATTTCAGCTTACAAAAAGTAGCGCCGGGTAAAAAATTAATGTAAATTCGCGCCGTATTGATAGTGTTGCTATTACACATTGATGCGAACAGAATAAAATATTAGCGTTTACTTTTTTGCAAGGCAGGATTTTCCTGCAGAATACAAAATGGCCCAGATCAAAAATATTGGACTTTTTACATCCGGCGGCGATGCACCCGGTATGAACGCCGCAATACGGGCGGTAGTACGTGCCGCTCTCTTTCATGACATCAAGGTTACCGGTATCAGGCGTGGTTTCGAAGGGATGATCAAGGGCGATCTTTTCCCGATGGACCGCAGGTCAGTTTCAAATATCATTCAACGTGGCGGTACCATCCTTAAAACTGCCCGAAGCGAAGAATTCAGAACTTCGGAAGGCAGGAAAAAGGCCTACGATCAGCTCAAAAAGTTTGACGTTGATGCCCTGGTTGCTATTGGTGGTGATGGTACTTTCAGGGGAGCGAAGGCATTTAGCGATGACTTTGGAATGCCTATTATCGGGTTGCCGGGTACGATAGATAATGACCTGACCGGCACCGACTTCACTATAGGTTACGATACCGCTATCAATACCGTTATCAACGCAGTTGACAAAATACGCGATACCGCTGAATCTCACGACCGCTTGTTTATCGTAGAGGTAATGGGCCGTGATTCGGGTATGATCGCTTTGCGCACAGGCATTGCTACAGGCGCTGAAAATATCATCATCCCTGAAAGTAAAACGGGCCTTATTAATCTGTTCGACAGGCTTGAAAATGGGCGAAAAGACAAAACATCCCGCATCATTATTGTAGCCGAGGGCGAAAACGAAGAAGGCGGGGCCTTTGAAGTAGGCCGTTTGGTAAAAGAGAAGTTCCCGCATTATGATACGCGCGTATCCATATTGGGGCATATTCAGCGCGGCGGAAAGCCTACCTGTATGGATAGGGTATTGGCCAGCCGTACCGGCGTTGCTGCTGTTGAAGGTTTACTGCAGGGTTATTGCTGCGAAATGATCGGTTTGGTGAATAACCAGCTTACATATACCCCATTTGAGCTCGCCGTGAAAAAGAATGCGGATATCGACCCTAACATCACAAGAATAGTAGAGATGCTGTCCTTATAAGGGGTGGTTCTTATCGATAAAGGTCTTGTTCACGATCAGGCGGATCACCTCATCGATCTCGTGGCTTACGGTAAATAAGTGTTCAATGATCTGCTCATTTTCCGGGTTGCTGAAATCGTCCCGGTCGACAATATTGAGCAGCCCGATCATACTGGCCACCGGCCGGCGCAGTTCATGCGAACTCAGGGAGGCTATGTTTCTTAAACGTTCGTTTTGATCAATCATGGCCCGCTCATTTTTTAGCCTTTCCGTAATATCTCTCGCAAAACAACCTACGCCTATAATTTCACCTTTGGAAGCTTTGTAGATGGGATTAAAACTCACTTCAAAATAAGAAGGCTCTTTGGTTACCGGGTCAGGACTTTCGTGGCGTGTGATATACCGCTCACCCAGCAGCGCGCGTGAATAATAAGAGCGCCATTCCTCGTTTATTTCCTCTGTATGACCCGAATGCGCATAGGCGTCGTCACCTTCTTTTGGAACCTGGCCCGTGGTATAAGTTATCCGCTTACGGTAGGCGGTGTTCATATAAACATAGCGACCATCCCGGTCAATCGACCAGGTAAAGTCTTCGGTATTATTGATCAGGGCCTCGAGGTTGTTCTTGGTCCACATGGCCTCTTCCCTGGCGTGGGTATCGTCCGAAACATCATTGATCACACTTAAAAGTATTTGATGGCTGGTTTTTTCATCGGTGATCGTCCGCTTTTTGTGGTGCACCCATTTGGTTTTGCCGCATTTAGCGTTGATGCGATAGGTTAACTCCGCCCATTCACCGGAAATTTTTTTTGGCTTTTTTTCGAAAATCGAATCGCGGTCGATGGGGTCTGTAATTTCATTCCAGAGGTCTTTGTTCTCCTGGAAATCTTTTATGCTGTAACCGGTAACGTTTTGTATGCTCGGGCTGATAAACAGGTATTCTTGTGTATTTAAATCAAAGGCCCAAACACAATCGTTTAGTGCCGCAAGAAGATCATTTAGCATAAATTTTTATGAGTCAGGGCTGCCTATAAAGTTATATTATTTTTGTGATTTATTAGAATCAAGAGCCAAGAACCAGGAATCAAGATAAAAGAGAGAAAAACCACAAATGGAACTCCGAGGTTACTCTCACTCGTTTTTAACATAGACATCCTGAAACTTTTGTTTTATATCTTGACTCTTGGTTCTTGTATCCTGGTTCTTTTCTATAATAATTTCCCGGCTACTTCAGCCCAGCCGCTTACCCGTTCGTACTCGGTAATTAATAAATTATGGGGGGATGTATATAACAGCGACCGTCCTTTAAATCCTGCGAAGTTACGGATACGGTCATCGATCATGATCTGCACATCAACGATCTTATTGCCGCAGAAGATGATGTTTTTCCAATGGATAAAAGGGAAGTGCTCTGCCAGCCAGTTGTGCTTATCAAGCAGAGAATTCGGGAACTCCATCGCTGCCGAAACGATATATACATCATATTTTTCGCATAATGCCTTTACTACTTCCTGGCTGCCGGGCATCACTTTCAGGTCGCGGAAAAATCCGGGTTGATGAAGATACTCCTTTAGCGTTTGCTTTATTTCCTCCGGAAGCATTTCATTAAATTCTTTGCCGTCCATCCCGTCCAGCCTGATTTCGATATTGTGCTCCCGTTTATACAGCTCAATAAACTTATCAATGGTGTCGGCTATAACCTCGTCCATATCAATGGCGATACGTATTTTATTGCTCATATTTAATCAGCCACAAAATGCCAATAATTTTTAAAATGAGCCTATAATTTAATTATTTATTGGATTTAGAAATTCAAAATATATTTTCTACCTTTGCATCCCCGCAGAAGGAGACTCCGGGGATAATGTTGAATACATAAAAACAAAAAATGGCAACTAAAATCAGACTGCAAAGACATGGTAAAAAAGGAAAACCTTTTTACTATATCGTAGTGGCAGATGCGCGTGCTCCAAGAGATGGCCGCTTCATTGAGCGTTTAGGTTCATACAACCCAAACACTAATCCCGCTACAATTGACATTAATTTCGACAAAACCCTTGATTGGGTGAACAGTGGCGCACAGCCGACTGATACTTGTCGTGCAATTCTATCATACAAAGGTGTTCTGTACAAGAAACATTTGGAAGGTGGAGTTAAAAAAGGCGCTTTAACTGAAGACCAGGCAACGGAGAAATTCCAGGCATGGTTGGATCAGAAAGAAGGCAAGATCACCGGTAAAAAAGATAGCTTGACTACTGCAAAACAAGATGCACGTAAAGCTGCTTTAGCCGCTGAAGCTAAGAAGAAGGAAGAAAGAGCAGCAGCAATTGTTGCTAAAAATACTCCGCCGGCTGAAGAAGTTGCCGAGGAAGAAGTTGAAGCACCTGCTGCTGAAGCTGAAACCGAAGCTCCTGCCGCTGAAACAGAAACTGAAGCACCTGCTGCAGAAAGCGCTGAGTAATTTTAATAAAAGCTTAAATAATAGCGAAGCAGTCTTTGGGCTCTTCGCTATTGTTGTTTAAAGGCCTTTGTGTTCCTCCGTGAAAACTCTGTGCACTTTGTGGTTAATTTTACCACAAAGGACACGAAGGGAATTCACAAAGACCACAGAGATGAATAAAGCTAAAAGGCATGAAAATAGAAGACAGTTTCCGAATCGGCAGCATTATTAAAACCCGCGGGTTAAAGGGTGAGCTGCAGCTATATGTCGACTTTGAAAACCTGGACGCGATAGATTTTAATGCCTTGTTTATCGATATCGCCGGTAAGCTGGTGCCTTACTTTGTAGAATCGATCAAATACCAGCATAATGGTACCGCCTACCTTTTCCTGGAAGATGTGGATACTATTGATAAAGCCTCGAAGCTGGCAAAAAAGGATGTTTACCTGCCTGTTAAGCTAAAACCTAAAAAGAGGAAGAGCGACTTTACGCTGAAGGACCTGGTGGGTTTTACCGCCATTGATGAAGACGAGGGAGAACTGGGCGAGATCACCGAGATACAGGAACTACCACAGCAGCTAATAGCCAAAGTTACCTACAAAGATTGCGAAGTGCTTTTCCCGCTCAACGAGGATATTATCAAAAGCATCGATGTGGTGAAGGGGATTGTGCGGATCGACCTGCCGGAAGGCTTGCTCGATATTTATTTGGATTGATTTTTTCATCAAAGGTTTTATACGTATTGCAATGAATAAGAATTTAAAAAATAAACCCCCTTGGTCTTGCACTTCGGAGGTTTAACCTAAACCTTATCACATCAGCAACTGATTCGTTGCTTGCAATCCAAAATTCGATTATTTTTTACTACTAAAAAATGACGTCTATCATGATAAAAAGTGATTTGCGTTTTTTTGTTCGAAGGACTCCTGTGGAGGGTGTTCCATTTCGTACCGATATCCCGCACCTCTCTTACTCTCCGGCAGGTGTCATCCTTATTGTTATTATAAAAACAGATCAAATCAACCCCATTGCCGCAATGAAACCTATCGTACCAGGTTAATTTGGTAAGGCTTTTTTAGACTTTGTCATGCCAAGCTTAACAAAAGAATTGTTTGCCTCTTTCATTGAACTCGCAACTTCTTGTCGTGGTTTTCCAAGCAGGCTCTCCTGTGCGATGGAGATCAACGGAATAAATAACAGCAGGGTAAAGTATAGCTTTTTCATTGCTTGAAGGTTACTGGTTTTTGGCTATAACGTAGTTTTTGTGAATAGATTTTAGGGGGGTAGATTATTTTTTGGAAAATTAAATTGTTACCTAGATATCAGTTGGGGCAAGTCAGTTTTTGAATTTGTTAGCCTGCCTAACTTTTCGGACCACATAAATTATGATGATGACAACCACTACTCTAAGCGTCCATACGTAATAGGGATTGTAAAGATGATTCGTTATTAGGTTTAACAATGTTGCAAGATTTGGTCTAAGATACAACAGGAGTTGTGCAGCGGAAAATAATTATTGGGGTAGCTTAGAACGCTGCATCAGAATAAGAGCATTTAAACTATCTCTTACTTGCTTTGATAGCCTGTTTTGTATATTAATACCGTGAGCATCTTCGACCGTAAATGATTGTGTTGAATCTAAAAAATGTTTATTCTTAGTCTTTTATTATCAAATAGGCTGATATAGTATAATCTTAATCCATTTTTAAAAGCGACGGTGTCATCCTTGCATTTTGTCAAAAATGTATCCTGTCTCATGTTAAATTTCTTTGTGAATGGATTATATTCCGCTTCATTAACTTTTATAATGTAAGAATTGAGTCTTTTTTGCTCATGACAGCTCCACAGGAGTATTAAGAAAATGAACCAATACTTTTTTTTCATCGTGATATGGTTACCCGAAGATAAAACATTTTATAAAAATATTTTGTAAAATAAACTTGACATTTGTAAACTTTGTTTTACATTTGGTAAATCAAACTTTACAAAATCATGAAAACACGTTTCCTATTTCCAAACCAATTGAGGCCCGTTGGCTGGCTATTGGCTATACCCGGTTTTGTTTTGGGTTACTTCACCCTTTATCGCGGCTTTAAAATACAAGGACTTGAAATATTGATCCGGCCCCGCAGCCCTTTTTTCCATGGCCCCATTAACCAGGATCTGAGTAACACGCTGGCGTTAACACTCATCGTGGTTGGCTTATTTTTAGTGGCCTTTTCTAAGGAAAAGAAAGAGGATGAGCTGACAGCCAAAATGCGGTATAATGCTTTGTACTGGGCAGTGCTCATCAATTATGTGATGTACCTGCTGTGGTTGCTGGTGGTTATATCCATCGAATTGCTTCAGCTGGATAAAGATCCATGGGGCTCCTTTGCTGATCTGTTAGGAATGTCGATTTATAACCTATTCACGCCGCTGGTTATTTTTATCGTGCGGTATTATTACCTGCGCTATGCCACTAATGGGGAGTATAAAGTAGATAAGCTATTCTACTTACCCGAAAAACCTTATAAGCTGATCGGTCAGTTCATCTCAGTTCCTTTGTTGCTTATTATTTTGTTTTCGGTTACCGGATCATGGTTCTTTAAGGGCGACACCGAGATTAAAGACTGGATGGGCACCCTGCTTTTATTTTTGCCGGTAACCCTGCTGATCTGGGGCTATAGCCGACAAAAAAATGAGGATGAATTTATCTCAAGCCTTCGGGTGGAGTCGATGCAGTTGGCGGTTTATATTAACTATGCTGTTTTGCTGGTCGCTAACTTCTTCTTTTTCTTCACTGACTTTTTAGTGGTGATGGTATTTAACCTGGGCACCATTGCATTGTTTTTTGTGCTGAGGTTTACTTATATCCAATGGCGGTATAACAAAGAGAACGCGAAAGGGGAACTGGCGGTATGAAAAATCATTTCCTTTTCCCCTACTGGTGTCGCTTTTTGGGCTGGGCGCTTTTCCTGTTCCACATACCGGTGGTAATATTTAAAGATAACCTGGGCTTCAGGTTTGATGAGGATAGCCAGGCACAGGGCCTTTTTAATAGCCATCATGTTTTCTTTATCTTAACGGCGTTGCTGATGACGGTCGGGCTGTTTTTGGTCGCGTTCGCGAAAGAAAAAATCGAGGACGAACAAATATGGAGTGTCAGACTGGAATCGCTGCGCTGGGCCATTTATATCAACTATGCTATTTTGATCGTCAGCCTGGTATTTTTGGATGATGTGCACCACATTATGGAGTTGAATTTATGGGTTCCCCTGATATTTTTCATCGTCCGGTTCAGGTGGGTGATATTTCGCCTCAACAGGTTAGCAGGGAGGGAAAACTAAGATGAAAAATAACATACGCGTAGAGCGCGCCATAAAAAACATCACCCAGGCCGACCTGGCCGAAAAGGTGGGCGTGTCCCGGCAAACCATCAATACCATCGAGAGCCAGAAATACGTACCTTCAACCGTGCTGGCGCTAAAGATCGCCCGGGTATTTGAAAAGCCTCTGGAAGATATATTTACTTTGGAAGAAGGAGATTAGATAACCATTAAATAGATATAAAATGAAGAAAGAAAATTCTGCATCCCATCCTATAAGCACAACCGTTGCCTTCGCACCTGAGTTAACCGTCCGTAACGGCGTTATGGATATTGATTTTTATAAACATGCGTTTGGTGCGGTAGAGGCGATGCGCCTGAACAATGACGATGGCAGCCTGCATGTGGCTGAATTATTCATCGGTGAGGCTATGTTCCATTTGCACGAAGAAACCAAATATTCAAAAATGTTCAGCCCGGAAAAATATGGCGCCGGCACCGTAACGCTCGGGTTGATGACACCCGATGTGCATGGCGTTGTGGCACAAGCTGTAGCTGCCGGCGCGACGATCGTTTCGCCTGTGAAAGATTATGAGTACGGCTATCGCCAGGGTGAGATCAAGGACCCATTTGGGCACCACTGGATGATCGAATGCCGCATACCGCCTTCGCCGGACTGGAAAGGGTAAGCATTGGTTAGAAAAGTAATCGCTGATCTCTGCTTACTAATCTCTACTTTTGCGCCATGCGTTTTGATCTCATCACCGTTTTGCCGGCTTTGCTGGAAAGCCCTTTTGCACATTCTATTTTACAGCGTGCGCAGAAAAAAGGGGTAGCGGAGATCCACGTGCATAACCTGCGTGACTATGCCACCAACAAGCAAAAAAGCGTGGATGATTATCCCTACGGTGGCGGCAGCGGTATGGTTATGACCATTGAGCCATTTGCCAAATGCATTGAAAAATTGAAAAGCGAAAGGGATTATGACGAGATCATCTTTATGTCGCCGGATGGGGAAACGCTGAACCAGCAGATAGCCAACCAGCTTTCGATCAAAAAAAATATCATTATTCTTTGCGGGCATTATAAGGGGATCGACCAGCGGATACGGGATATTTTTGTGACCCGAGAGATTTCTATTGGCGATTATGTACTGTCGGGCGGGGAACTGCCAGCGGCTGTTTTGGTGGACTCGGTGGTTAGACTAATACCTGGTGTGCTGAATGATGAAACCTCTGCGCTGTCGGATTCTTTCCAGGATGATTTGCTGGATGCGCCGGTTTATACACGCCCTGCCGATTGGAACGGGCATAAGGTGCCGGATATCCTGCTCAGCGGCAATACGCCCGAAATAGAAAAATGGCGTTTTGAGCAGGCGGTGGAGCGGACGAAGATAAGAAGGCCGGATTTGTTGAAGTGATAATCGAATCACACAAAATGTGGATAGAATACAAAATGTGGAAATTTTTCAATTACACTTTTAATATTAAAATAAATTCCCTATAATTGCAATCCGATTTTTACGGGCTAAAAATCGCTTTAAGAGCTTAAAATCATGGATTTAGTAAAATTTGTTGAAGAGCAATCAGTAGAAAAAAGGCAACATCCTGCGTTCAAAGCGGGTGATACTGTTAGCGTACACTATAAGATCAGAGAAGGAAACAAAGAGCGTATACAGCTTTACCAGGGTGTAGTTATCCAGCGTAACAGTGTTGGCGTTAGCGAAACCTTCACTGTTCGTAAGGTTTCAAATGGTGTTGGTGTTGAACGTATATTCCCTATCAACTCACCAAATATCGATAAGATCGAAGTAAACAGCCACGGTAAAGTACGTCGTGCTAAATTGTTCTACCTGCGCGAATTAACAGGTAAAGCAGCTCGTATTAAATCAAAGAGAGTTTAAACCCCCCGACCCCCTAAAGGGGGAGGTAATAAAATATTAAAGCCTTGCCGGATTTTCCGGCAAGGCTTTTTCGTGTTTCTTTATTTCCGGGTGGTTAGAGAGAGGAGCTTTGACAACTTTTTAAAAGTTGTCAAAGCTTATAATTTCATTGAAATGACAAATTAAGCAACTTTACTTTTTGAAGCCGCTTTAGCTACCCCTTTAGGGGGCTGGGGGGTTAATTCCGCCAATACCGTTCTTCCTCCCTTTACAACATCACCTATTGCTACATTTACCTTTGTTCCCAGCGGCAGGAAAACATCCACCCTCGAGCCGAATTTGATAAATCCGAACTGCTGGCCCTGCTCTACCACATCCTCCTCCTTTACATACCAAACAATGCGACGGGCCAATGCGCCGGCGATCTGGCGGAATAGTACCTGTACGCCATTGCTGGTTTCAGTAACGATGGTGGTGCGCTCATTCTCCGTAGAAGATTTTGGATGCCAGGCCACCAGGTACTTGCCGGGATGATATTTGAAGTATTTTACCACCCCCGCAATCGGGTTGCGGTTTACGTGTACGTTGATGGGCGACATAAATACGGAAATCTGTATACGCCTGTCTTTTAAAAATTCGGTTTCGTCAGTTTCCTCGATCACCACCACCTTACCGTCAGCCGGGCAAAGCACGGTGTTTTCACTCGTATGTATCTTGAAATGCGGGTTGCGGAAAAACTGCACGATGATAATGAACAGCAAAGCCGACAGGATGTAAACGATCCATTTTAGCGTATGTGCATCAGGATAGTAAAACTGTATGAGCGCGTTGGATACAAATATCAGCAAAACGCACAGGGCAAGCGAGGTATATCCTTCTTTATGAAAAGTCATTTTATAAGATTTGATGCAAAATTACGAATTTGTAATTAAGTAGAGGTAAGCATAAACAATTGGGGCCGATACCAGCAGCCCATCAAAGCGGTCGAGCAGGCCGCCGTGGCCGGGCAGTATGCCGCCGGAGTCCTTAATATTGATACTGCGTTTGAACATCGATTCTACCAGGTCGCCCAGGGTGCCGAAACAGCCGATGAGTATTGCCATGGTTACCCAACGGTCGGCAGCGAGATCACGGTAATAAATGCTGATAATATAGGCAGCTATAGCGCTAATTAATACGCCACCGATAAATCCTTCCCAGGTTTTTTTGGGAGAATGGCGTTCGAATAATTTTGTCCGCCCGAAAAAATACCCGCTTAAATAAGCCCCGGTGTCGTTCGCCCAAAGCATGATGAGGAAGGCCAGTGGGATATGAAAGTTATAGCTGCCGCTTACATAGGCCAGGGCGTGGAAAAAAATAAAAGGCACGATGGCGTAAATGATACCCGTAATAGTATAAGCGATATTGGTAAACGGGGCCTCGATCTTTTTATATAACTCCTGTATAAAAATGGAACTAAAGGTTATTGGCACCAGGAACAATAAAGTATGTGCTAGTTTGAAGCTATGCGGGTTGGGTAGTGCTGAACTATCTTTATAAGTAAGCAGGGCGAATGCAACGTAAAGCAGTACGCCGTTCGCCAGGCCCGCAGAAACATTGGGTTTTGCTGTATTTTGTTTAACCAGTCCGTAGAATTCGTAAAGAGCGAAACCACAGAGCAACAGGTAAAATATCCCAAAGACATAGTGCCCAAGCAATACCGAGGCGAGCATAACGATAACAAAGAAGAAGCCGGTAATGGCGCGTGTTTTCATAAATTGATCTGGTTCAGGATCATGGCCTCAATGGCGTTGCTGAAATCCTGCTGGTGAATATATACTTCGATATGGCCGAAGGTGCGGTGTGCCGAATCCTGTTTGTTTAGCAGCACGGTATCGATCTGGTTTTCGATCAGCATCTGCTTTACTATTTCGGCCTGGTAATAGTTATTGGAGGAATAAATTTTAACCCAGTTCTTCTCCATGGTCCTCTGTTTGCCTTTTGTTTGACATGTTTTGGTAAACAAACAATAAAAATAAGGTAATTACCGCGCTTATAATATAGAAAGTAGTATTAAACATATGCTGATCATTGAGGTCAAGATTGATTATTTTCTGCTGGGCAAGGTAATTCAACACCACGATCGACCCATTATTAACAAAATGCGCCCAAATGGATGGCCAGATACTACCGCTCCACGCAGTGAAATAGCCGAAAAACAGGCCCAGCATCAAACGGGGAATAAATCCGAAAAACTCCATATGAAACGCGCTGAATAAGATAGCAGTTACCCAGATGGCGACATGCTTATTGCGGAACCACCTGATCAATATGGTTTGCAGCGCACCCCTGAAAAGGAACTCCTCGGCAACAGCCGTCACAAAACCGATAAACGCCAGGTTGAACAGCATAGTACCCAGCGATTTCATCTGCATCATGCTGTTTGAAGCCTTTTCGATGGTGTTTTCTTCATCGCGCATCCATTGGGGAAGATTCAGCCCCTGGTTAAAATTCCCAATAAATTCCATAAACGGCGAGGATACGATCATCACCAAAAATGCGATCACGATGAGAGTCCAGGGAAAATGAAAGGTTGTTTTAAGATATTCATCCGGTTCGCGAACGATGATGTAGGAAAAGAAAACGGGGGTGACCAGCAACGGAAGTGTAGTGCCCAGCAATTGCAGCATCCACATGGCGTTCAGCGTTCTCTCGGAGGTAATATTTAAGCGCGAAACGTCAGTTAAAGTATCCATGCCGAAGGACGCGTAGATAACAGCGCCTGCTATAATATTACCGATGATGATGACGAAAATAACCAGCCCCAGCAGGATCAAAAATTGTAAAGAAGGATGTATTGGCTTGTGAGGTATAGGGCTATATGGGCTATCAGTCATAATATGCTATTAAATTCGTATTTTTGCAGCGCTTAAAGATAAGCCATGTCCGTACAAATTGGAAATATAGATTTAGGAGATTTTCCGCTGTTGCTGGCGCCGATGGAGGACGTGAGTGATCCGCCGTTCCGTTATGTGTGCAAGCAAAACGGTGCGGACATGATGTACACGGAGTTTATCTCGTCAGAAGGCTTGATTCGCGATGCGGCTAAAAGTCGCCAAAAACTGGATATTTTTGAGTACGAGCGCCCGATAGGCATACAGATATTTGGCAGCGACATCGACCATATGCGCGAAGCGACGGAGATAGCCTCTGCGGTGAACCCCGACCTGATGGACATTAACTATGGTTGCCCGGTAAAGCAGGTGGCCTGCCGCGGTGCCGGTGCAAGCTTGCTTCAGGACATCGACAAGATGGTGGCCATGACCAAAGCCGTTGTCGAAGCTACTCATCTGCCTGTAACCGTGAAAACCCGTTTGGGCTGGGATGATAATACCAAGAATGTTTACGAGGTTGCCGAGCGTTTGCAGGATGTGGGCATCAAGGCCCTGACGATCCATGGCCGCACCCGTTCGCAGATGTATAAAGGCGTTGCTGACTGGGAGCTGATCCGCAAGATCAAAAAAAATCCGAGGATTAAAATCCCCATTTTTGGTAACGGTGACATAGATTCTCCACAAAAAGCGGCAGAGTGGCGGATGGAATACGAGGTTGATGGCATGATGATCGGCCGCGCGGCCATCGGATATCCCTGGATATTCCGCGAAATAAAGCATTATTTTAAGACCGGCGAACACCTGGATAAGCCCACGATTGCCGAGCGCGTGGAGGTTTGCCGCACGCATTTAGAGAGGTCAATCGAGTGGAAAGGGCCAAAAACAGGCATTTTTGAGATGCGGAGGCACTATTCAAATTATTTTAAAGGGGTGGATCATTTTAAAGAGTACCGGATGAAACTGGTGACCGCCGCCAACTTTGAAGAGGTGAACGAAATATTATTTGAAGTAAGTAACAATTATAGTACAGAACTGGCTTAATATTTGTCTTGATAAATCTATATTTGACTAATTGACCGACTGCTCATGATCACTACTATAACCGACGGCGTTAAGGTTTCTGTAGAAACTATCTACCAACCAGAATATTCAAATCCTGCGAACGACCATTATATGTTCGCTTACAAAATAAGTATCGAAAATGTGGGTAATAATGCTGTGCAGCTTTTACGCAGGCAATGGCAGATATTCGACTCCAACGGTGCCAAGCGGGAAGTTGAAGGCGAAGGCGTAGTAGGGCAGCAACCGGTTATAGAGCCGGGTAACACCCACGAGTATGTATCAGGCTGTAACCTGAAGACCGATATGGGCAGCATGAAGGGCCAGTACCAGATGAGCCGCCTGATAGACAGTTCTGTTTTTAATGTGCAGATCCCGGAGTTTTACCTGATCGCGCCATACCGTATGAGCTAACATTCATTCAAACCAACCTTTTATATAAAGATCCTGCCCGAATTGGCGGGATTTTTTGTTTGGGGATTCAAATAACTAAAATATGTTCGGACTATTTAAAAAAAAGCGCAGAGAGGTAGAAGATTGGGAAATAGCATTACTAAAGAATACTTTTCATTTGCTGCCCAAGGAATATAGGGATTTCGACTTGCAAATCAATAAAGAGCTGCTTGGTGCTTCCTATGCCGGATACGATAGGTCCAAACCAGAATTTGTTTCTTTTTTTCCAAATCCTGAAATGATAAGTCGCTTTGAGAATAAGAAGGCTGGTGGTTACAAAATGGCAGGACTTAAGGTATATGATACCGTGGGTGAGAAATTATTAAATTACAGCATCTATGTGTTCGACGGATTAATAAGTGGATATTTAATCGAAGGCAATAACAGAAAATATATTATTGATGTTAATCAAATCGACGTCACGGCATTCCGAAAGGTAAGGATTGACAATAAGGATTTTGACGAACTAACCAAGTCACTCGACGAAAAAGAGGTTAAATTTCTTAATCCCGGTGACGTGTACAAGATCCCTTTAAAAGGTAAATCTTATTACCACATTTTTGATCTTGAGGATGGCGATTTTGTAGCAATTGATACCGAAAAAGTGATTTATAGAATTACCCACGACCCTTTTCAAATAGTTCCACTAAACAAGTCTTTAGAGCAAGTTATGAATGATCATTAACCTAACGCCAACAGGCTGTTTGATATTCGAAATAAAATATTTGGTTTACCATTTACCACATGTCCTGGCATGGATTCATTGTTCCAAATCAACCCCGTTAACTTTTGGCTAACGGGGGTTTTGTTGTTTTAATGGAGATTATAATAGCTATTACCTATGCCTTTCGTGAGGTTCTGCTCCCCTTGCCGGTGCTGCATGTGGCTGCGGCGCACGTTGCGGCTGCGGACGTGGTTGCTGCATATGTTGCTGCGGCTGTGGACGAGGTGCATTCGGCTGCGCTCTCGCTACACTGGGACGGGCAGCGGTGCGTGGTGCAGCATTTGGCTGCCTGCTTACCTGGTGGCGTGGCTGGCTAACCGCGGCATTGTGTGCCGGCGTCCTTTGGACACTTTTTGCAGCATGTGCCTGGTTGTTCGGCCTTGCTGCGTTTGCATGTTGATTGCCCCTGTTTGCAGCAGGATGCTCATTTACCCTGTTCATCCCCGGTGCAAACGGGCGGCCATGATTTACCGAAGCAAACTGGCTGCGGTCCTTAGCCGCCATTTGCTGATGCGTCATTTGCTGATGGGTGGCTGCCACGTGGCGTTCGGTCATCGCCCTTTGTTCTTCGGGCCTTGGCCTTGCGGTTACGCCGCCATGTCCGCCGTTATAGCTCACCCGGTTATTAACGATGGTGTTTCGCTGGATCACTGTGCGGTCGACATAGGTATTATGGATCACCGTAGTATTAACACGCACCACCGCAGTATTATAGCGGAAACGGTTTCCCTGCCATCCGCCACCGGCGAAACCTACACCAAAGTAGCCGCCACCATAGTTGATGCCGCCATAGAAACCAACATGTGGTCCCCAGTAACCGGCATGGAAGCCGTAAACGTTACCTGCATATCCCCAGTAAGCGGGTGTCCAGTATAAACCGGGATCAGGCGGGGATACCCAAACACCCGGAACCCAGTAATAACCATCTGCGGGATTGTAGGCCCAATAACCCGGCTGCCACAAGTAGCCATCTACAGGACAAGGGGGTTGTTCATACACCGGGATAGGCGGAGGCGCGATGTTTGCCGAAATGCTGACCCCGACACTCACCTGCGCGTATATTTTCGGGACAGCCAGCAGCACAGCCGCTATGAACAGTCCCATTTTTGCGATCTTCTTCATA
>Ga0207671_10001511_pt1 | contig 26769 bp, 25 predicted proteins | sample KBSC24metaG_FD_184352 | JGI IMG/M metagenome (GOLD analysis project Ga0207671, IMG submission 184352) | Corn rhizosphere microbial communities from Kellogg Biological Station, Michigan, USA - KBS C2-4 metaG (SPAdes) (version 2) | ecosystem: Host-associated > Plants > Roots > Rhizosphere > Soil... | reverse complement strand
GCTCCCCGCTAATTATTAATTTCAAACTTAACTATATGTCAACTGCAACTATAACAGCAGCCGATATCAATAAGCTGCGCCAGACAACAGGCGCCGGAATGATGGATTGCCGCAAGGCACTGGTAGAAAGCGATGGTGATTTCGAAAAAGCGATCGACTACCTTCGTAAGAAAGGTCAGAAAGTCGCTGCCCTGCGCAGCGACCGCGAGGCGAAAGAAGGCGTGATCATCGCCACTACCACCGCCGACAATAAAACCGGCTTTATCGTTACCGTGGCTTGCGAAACTGATTTCGTTGCAAAAAATGCAGATTTCGTTGTTTTCGCACAAAGCATCGCTGACGTTGCACTGAAAGGGAACGTCAAAACCCTCGAAGAACTGCTGGCCGCTCAACTGGACGGCGCTACCGTTTCCGACAAGATCAATGACCAGGTAGCCCGCATTGGTGAAAAGATCCAGCTGGCCCGCTTCGAAAGGATCGACGCAGAAGGTGTGGCTGCCTATATCCATGGCGCCTACCGCATGGGCGTACTGGTCGGCTTGTCCAAGAATACCCCTGCCGTTCTCGAGGCCGGCAAGGACATCGCCATGCAGATCGCAGCGATGAACCCCGTAGCCGTTGACCCGGACTCGGTTCCTGCCGAAGTCGTAGCTCGCGAAAAAGCGATCGTTACCGAACAGATCAAGAACGACCCTAAGATGGCCGGCAAGCCCGATGAAATGGTCGACAAGATCGCAGTCGGCAAACTCAACGCCTTCTTCAAGGAAAACACCCTGACGGCTCAGGCTTTTGTAAAGGACGCTTCCAAGACAGTAGGAGACTACCTGAAAGGAGTTGATGCCGGCGCAAAAGTGACCCAGTTCAAAAGAGTTCAATTAGGATAATCTAAAGAAAAAAAGCAGGCGGGAAACCACCTGCTTTTTTTATGTTCCCTATATTCGCGCTATAATTTATTTTTCTAACCATGGTGCCCAAGTACAAGCGTATTCTGCTCAAATTGTCCGGTGAAGCCCTGATGGGAGATAAAAGTTTTGGTTTTGATAACGCAGTTATCGCTCAATACGCAAAGGACATCAAGAGCATCGTGGAATTAGGTGTTCAGGTCGCAATCGTTATTGGCGGCGGCAATATCTACCGGGGCATGAATGAGGCCGAGACAGGCATCGAAAGGGCACATGGAGATTATATGGGAATGCTGGCCACCGTGATCAACGGAATGGCACTGCAGGCAGGCCTTGAAAAGATCGGTGTTTATACCCGTCTTCAGAGCGCCATTAAAATGGAACAGATCGCGGAACCATACATCCGTCGCCGCGCCATCCGTCACGTAGAAAAAGGCCGCGTCGTCATCTTCGGCGCCGGCACAGGGAATCCATATTTTACCACGGATACGGCAGGCTCTCTGCGCGCTATCGAGATCAATGCCGAAGTTATCCTAAAAGGCACCCGTGTAGACGGCATCTACACCGCCGATCCTGAAAAAGTTCCCACCGCCGAAAAATTCGAGACTATCACATTCCAGGAGTGCATTTCCAAAAACCTCCGGGTAATGGATATGACCGCCTTTACCCTCTGCATGGAAAACCAACTTCCCATTATCGTATTCGATATGAACAAACCCAATAACCTCATGCGCGTAGTTCGGGGTGAAAGGGTAGGTACTTTAGTAAAAGATTGATTTTTATAGAGTTGATCCGGACAATGGAATCCGCACCCGGCGTACTCGCCCAGACTTTTTAAAAGAGCGTTATTTCATACGATTGGATTTGCATATCTGGCCAAAGCATAGTAATTTCAGCCCTCGTTTGTACCGCTAATTAACAGAGATAATCAATAGATCTCTGGTTTCTCCTCCGTCAATATCCCCTGAAAAACGTTGTTGTTTATCGATGTATTCCCGAAAAAACATATTTGTATTTTTTGTTAGTTTGGCAAATCTCTGTTCCGAACCATTATGAATAGCTTATTAAACAACTGGAGTATTATACTGGGCTTTCAGCTGACAATGGGTCTGCCTGAAATCATCATTTGCGAACTCGGGGCCCTTATCCTCGGCTTTACCATTCATTTCTTCTGGAATGCAAAAAAAAGCCTGCGCATCAACGAACCGGCCCAGGGCAGCGGCATCAGCGAAAATGACAACTGGAAGCTGAAGTATTATAACGATATGGACATGCAGGAGCGTGCCCAGCAACAATTGCGCGACCGGCTCACCCAGTCGCAGGAAAGCGAACAGATCCTGACTATTGAGATAGAAGAGAACAGGAAAGAATTGGAAGAGCTGCGCAGCGAACTCGAACTGGCCCGAATGCAGCTGGAAGAAGTAAAGGAAATTTTGGCTGCTTCTACGGCCGTCGAAGAAGAAACACCCGCTGAGGAAACAGTCACGGACACCGAACCCGATCACGCCCACGATTATCTCTATCAATTGAAATTGGCGCAGGAAAAGCTGATTGAACACAACAATAGCATCCATCGCCTGCTCGATCATACAAGGCTGGTCGAAGATTCGGAAAAAAAGAACCAGGAGCTGCTCCGGCTCAACGATGAATTGAATGAACAACTCAGGGTCTCCGGGCAGACACTCGTTGAAAAAGAGGCAGAGATCAGTCATCTCCGTCATCAGCAGAAACTGTCCGAAGAAATGAGCCAGCGCCTCGATAAGGTATACGAAGAATATAATACCCTCCAGGAAAAACTTCAGAAACTGCAGGCCTATCTTACACAACCGTACAACCGCGGCTCAGACTACGAGGAATTGAAGGAAGCCTATTTCAAGATGGGGAAAGAACACGATGAAATGAAATTGCGCTATATCTCCCTGCGCGAAGAAAACCAACGGCTGAACCGTATTCTCAGCGACACGGAAGAAAAACTCAAAGAAGCCAACTTCCAGCGCCAGCAATTTCAAAAAAGATCGGCCTTCCTGGAAGAATTGAACCACGACCTTCAGGAGATATCCGAACATAATAAAAAGATAGAAAGCCAGCTTCGCCGCGTCAGCGACATGGAAAGCCTCTTAGCAAAGATCACAGGCTCTCCGGGCAACGACATAAATACCTAACTTTGCCGGGTGTCAAACAACATCGCTGATATTCGTAAAGAATACAAACTACAAACGCTCTCGGAGAAGGACGTAGCAAAAGACCCCATTGATCAGTTCGATAAATGGTGGCAGGAAGCCGTTCACTCCGGCATCGACGAAGTAAACGCCATGACCCTGGCCTCCGCCTCTGCCGACGGCATGCCTGATGCCCGCATCGTCCTGCTAAAAGGATTTGACGCAACAGGATTTACTTTTTTTACCAACTATGACAGTTCAAAAGGACAGCAATTGCTGGAAAATCCAAGGGCAACCCTTGTGTTTTTCTGGAAGGAACTCGAACGCCAGATCCGCATCAGCGGCCTGGTATCGCTGACCAGCGAAAAAGTCAGTGACGATTATTTCAACAGCCGGCCGGAAGGCAGCCGCCTCGGCGCCTGGGCCTCACCACAAAGTCAGGCCATCGAAAGCCGCGAATGGCTGGAGGCTAACGAAAAGAAACTACGCGACCAGTTAGCCGGTACCGCTGTAACCCGCCCCCCACATTGGGGAGGCTACCTGGTAAAACCTGTCCGGATAGAATTCTGGCAAGGCAGACCCAGCCGTCTGCACGACAGGATACTGTTTAGCCTGCAGGACAACGGACAGTGGAAAATTGAACGACTCGCGCCCTAAGAATTGACCCAAAGACATGCCCCGGGACATAAAAGACGCGAGTCGCAAAATATCTTATTTGTCCTTTGCAGGAGCTGCAGCCGGCGCCGACTTTTTAGCTGGCTTGGCAGGACGGCTCTTACCAAAAGAACCCTTGAATATCTTTCCTTTCTTGGTTTTTTTATCTCCTCTTCCCATGATATATTTTTTGAATTTTGACTGGAATAGCTGCGTCTACCGCAAAGTTACAAAAAGCCCCGGTACCTGCAATTACGCCCGGTAGCGGAGCTTTGAGTTTATGCAGAGCACTGGACCCTGCATAAACCCCGTCTGTTATAAGCCTAATGATGTGCCTCCCGGCACGAGCAGCATTATAATTTTGCAGACAGTTCTTTACCTGCTTTGAACTTAGCTACTTTCTTCGCCTTGATCTTGATAACAGCACCAGTCTGAGGATTGCGACCGTTACGGGCAGCTCTCTTAGATACAGAAAAAGTACCGAAACCTACCAGGGTTACTTTTCCATTACCTTTCAGTGTTTTGGTAACTGCTTCAACAAAAGAATCCAGGGAAGCGTTTGCCTGCGTTTTTGTAATGCCTGCATCATCGGCAATCTTTGCGATTAATTCAGCTTTGTTCATAGTGTAATTTTTTTATTTAATTAGCAGCAACAAATATACCCGCTTTTTGAATCCAACAAAATTTTTTTACTTTATTCGACGATGAATACAGCTCGCTCTAAACCACGTTGGGCAAGGCTTAGAGGAAAAAACCCTTCGTAATTATCCGATGGCAAACTTACGTCAATTCGCTGAAAAGCAATACTGTAGCGGGTTTCAAGGAGGGTGGTCTGAAATCCTTGCCAGCTAAGGATTTGGAAAGAATTTACAACAAATTTTAATTCGATTATATTTTTTTAATTCTTTTCCACAAATAGTGCACAAGTCCGCAAATGCGATGAAACTTGCACCCACAGCCTCTAAAAGCATGTCTACACCGATTGCAGTAGTGTGCGGAATGAAATGAATCCATTGCCCCATTTGTCCCACCCAGCCTGCTGTAGCGCCGGCGCGAACTCTATGACGAACTGCTGATAACGCTCCACGGAAGTGGTAAAAAACTGAATGACGAAGGTCGGCCCTTCGGCTTCATCCTGTTCCAGCAGGCGATACAGCTGGTATTCGTCGAATAGTTTAGTGGCTAATACTGCGGGTATCTGCTCCTCCAATTGCCAGGCCAGCCAGCCTTCCAGGATGTCCCAACGGACCTTGCTGGTGATATTATAGACGATCATTCGATTCTTTTTTTAATACCGGACACTGCCCTGATGCTGCGCCCGCCCCTTTATTTTACCGCCAGCTCCAGGTACAGCGGGCAGTGATCGCTTTGTTTGACATCGGGATATATTTCCGCACCCAGCAAGCGTTCGCGCAGAGGCTCGGTGACATTGATATAGTCGATACGCCAGCCCTTGTTCTGCTCCCTGACACTCGGAAAACGCTGGGTCCACCAACTATAACGGTTAGCCTCCGGATGAAAATGCCGGAAGCTGTCTACCCAGCCGCTGTCTATGAACTTGTCCATCCACGCGCGCTCTTCAGGCAGGAATCCGGAAGAATTCTTGTTGCCCTTCGGATCATGAATATCGATTTCCTTATGCGCAATATTATAGTCCCCACAAAGAATAAGACGTGGGTATTTCTTTTTCAGCTGCTCCAGATAAGTATGAAATTCATCCAGCCATTGATATTTGAAACGCTGCCGCTCGTCTCCCGACGAACCGGAGGGAAAATACGCATTGACGAGCCTGACATCGCCAAGATCCAGCTGGATAACCCTTCCTTCGTCGTCACTCACCTTATGCCCCGTTCCATACTCTACATGATCTGGTTTTATTTTGGTAAATACAGCGACGCCGCTGTACCCCTTTTTCTGGGCCGGGAACCAGTAGTCATGAAACCCCAGTTCAGTAAACAACGCATGCGCGACATTGTCTTTATGCGCCTTGGTCTCCTGAACACAAAAGATATCAGCAGGGTCTGTTTTCAACCATTCGATCAGCCCCTTGTTCATGGCAGCGCGAAGACCGTTAACATTATAACTGACGATACGAAGTGATGACATAATAGGCTAAATTTGAATCCACCGGAACGCCACGCGCGTTCTTTGGGTCCGCAATTTACTATTATACATCAGAAGAACGCTAATATGGAAAAATTAGACAGGATCATCCCGGCTGGCGCCAAAGAAGCACAATTTCTGGAAGGCCCCAAAAGCCGCGGATATGAACTCAACTTCGCCTGGCGGGTCTTCCGCGAATTTATCAAAGGCTTCCGCACCCTTCATTTCGTAGGACCTTGTGTCACGGTATTCGGCTCAGCCCGTTTTAAAGAGGACCATCCACATTACCAGTCTGCCCGGGAGATGGGCCGGCAGATCGCGGCGCTTGGGCTTACTACTATGACAGGCGGTGGACCGGGGACGATGGAAGCTGCTAACCGCGGCGCCTTCGAACAGGGCGGGGCCTCCGTTGGCTGTAATATCAAGCTGCCTTTCGAACAGAAACCCAACCCCTACGTCCAGACCTCGATCACGTTTGAACATTTCTTCGTTCGAAAGGTGATGCTGGTAAAATACTCGTATGCCTTTGTCATCATGCCCGGCGGTTTTGGCACGATGGATGAATTCTTTGAGACCCTGACGTTGGTACAGACAAAAACCCTGGTCCGGTTCCCCATCGTGCTTTTTGGCAAGGAATATTACCAACCCCTTTTTGACTATATGGAATACATGGCGCGCGAAGGAACCATTTCAAAAGAAGACCTCGCCCTGGTCCTGCTGACAGACAGCGTCACCGAAGCCGCGGCACATATCGGGACCTTTATCAAAACGAATTATCGCCAGCAGCCGCGCAAACGGATGTGGTGGCTGTTTGAGAAACGCCCGGCGGCTATCTCTTCCACCAGCAACTTGTAGGAATGGTCACACCCAGGCTCAGGATCATCTCATAGGTGCCAAAAGCCTGATGAGCCTTCCCCTCATATACATGCACGCCGGAATAACGGGCATAGTCCAGCTTGCTGGCATATTCGAGATACACCACCCGCCAGAAAGTGGCGCGGAGAGCGCCTTCAGCCCCCAAATTCCAACCGCCCAGCTGGAAACCCGGATGATTTTCTTTCCCGAAAAACTGATTCTGCGTGTGCGGGATCACCGGACCAACCCCAAATTTCCCATAGAAATCCACTTTTACTTTATCATCGTGGGTCTGGAAAATGTGCCAGCGTTTGGTGACATTGAACAGCAGAAAATTCGCTCCGTTGTTGAGGAAATAATAAAAACCGTTCGCTTCATTAAAAGCGATCGTACTGTCTACCGGATGATTGTTCAGCTGCCCTTTGATGCGGGCATTCTGATCGGAGATGATGTATTTGGTATGATCGAAGTTGATCTCAAAACCCCATCCTTTTTCTTCGTCCAGCAGAAAACCCAGCCGGTAATTGTATTGGGGAATGCTGAACGCTTTGTTGAATAAGCCCTCGTCCCAGCCCGGGTGATCATGCGCCTTAATACCTTGCAGGGTATAATTGTTACCGAGAGAGGGCTGGGATACATGGACACTGCTATGGGTATACCACTCTTTATTGTATCCCCAGGACAGATATACTTCTTTTATAAAGTGCTTCTTTTTCTTTTGCGGTTCCTGCACTTGTCGCGGTTCCTGCTTTTGTTGCGGTTCCTGCTTTTGTTGCGGTTCCTGCTTTTGTTGCGCTAAGGTGCAAAAAGGAATGCTAAAGGTCAGTGCTATAGCCGGAAAAAGGCCGATCAATTTTTTACTCATAAATCCGATTGCTGTCAATTAAAGCCCGTTTGTTTGCGACAGCAAAAATACCTAAAAATCATTACACATCATATTCCAGCACCGGTCTTAACCATTTTTCTACCTCTTCCAGTGCCATCCCTTTGCGGCTTGCATAATCTACGACCTGGTCTTTTTCGATCTTCCCCACCCCAAAATACTTACTTTCAGAGTTCGCGAAATACCAGCCGCTGACAGAAGATGCCGGATACATAGCCAAAGACTCCGTTAGGATAGTGCCCGTCTGTTTGGTTGCATCGAGCATAGCAAAAAGTTTTAGCTTTTCCGTGTGATCCGGACAGGCAGGATATCCCGGCGCCGGCCGTATACCCAGGTACTCTTCCCGGATCAGTCGTTCATTATCAAGATGTTCTTCCCGCGCATACCCCCAGTATTCTTTACGCACTCTTTCATGCAACAGCTCGGTAAAGGCTTCCGCCAGCCTGTCGGCAAGCGCCTGCAGCATGATCTTGTTGTAATCGTCATGCGCCGCTTCAAAACGTTTGAGATGGGGCTCGATCCCTTCAATACTAACGACAAAAGCGCCCATATGATCCTGTTTGCCTGTGGATGCCGGCGCGATAAAATCAGACAAGGAAATGTTCGGCTGACCCGCTGCCTTCTTTATCTGCTGACGAAGGAATTCGAGCCGGACCTCGCCATTAGCGCCCGCTCCGCTTACTCCCGCACCTGCCGCCGCCGCACCCGTCAAACCCGCGCCGCTTACCCCCGCGCCGGTCTGCACGAACACCGTATCCTTACCATCCGAATTCGCCGGCCAGAAACCAATAACGGCCCTCGGCTTCAACCATTTTTCCTTGATGATCTGCCCCAGCAGCGCCTTCGCATCATTGTACAGCCGGGTGGCTTCGACACCGACTACCGCATCCTGTAATATCTGCGGGTATTTGCCGTGTAACTCCCAGGTAATAAAGAAGGGCCCCCAGTCGATATATTCCGCGATCTGCCCCAGATCGTACCCGTCAAAGGTTTTAGTGCCGGTAAAGGACGGCTTCACCGGTTGAAAAACGGACCAGTCTATCGGCACCTTATTCTCCTGCGCCTTGCCAAAAGACAGGTATTGTTTTACCGTCTTTTTATTGGCGAAGTCTTCTTTCAGTTTCTGATATTCGGTACGGATGCCGCTTATAAAATCCGGTTTTTGCTCGGGATTCAGCAGGGAACCGACCACCGTTACACTGCGCGAAGCATCCAGTACGTGGACCACACCCTTCTCGAATTCGGGAGCGATCTTGACGGCAGTATGCATGCGGGATGTCGTGGCTCCACCGATCAGCAGGGGCACTTCGAAATTCTGCCGCTTCATTTCCCTTGCCACATGTACCATTTCATCGAGAGAAGGAGTGATCAGACCACTGAGCCCGATGATATCCACCTTTTCCCGTTTAGCGGTTTCGAGTATCTTGTCAGCCGGGACCATCACACCCAGGTCGATAATATCATATCCATTACAACCCAGTACGACCCCGACAATATTTTTTCCAATATCGTGTACGTCGCCTTTTACCGTAGCCAAAAGGATCCTGGCTGCGCCTGACCCTTCGTCGTTCGTTGTTCCTGCCGCTATATGGGCGAGTCTTCGCTCTTCTTTTTCCTGTTCGATAAAAGGAGTAAGCACAGCTACCGATTTCTTCATCACCCGGGCGCTCTTCACCACCTGCGGCAAAAACATTTTACCACTGCCAAAAAGATCACCTACTACATCCATCCCCGCCATTAAGGGGCCTTCTATCACATCCAATGGTTTGGGATATTTTAAACGGGCTTCTTCCGTGTCGGAATCGATGTATTCGGTAATGCCGTTAACAAGCGCATGTTTTAGCCGCTCTTCCACCGTACCCCGGCGCCAGGCCTCGTCTTTGACTTCCGCCTTATCCTTGGCCTTAACGGTTTCGGCAAAAGCCAGTAGCTTGTCTGTCGCTTCCGCATTCCTGTTCAGGATCACGTCTTCACAAAGTTGCCGCAATTGGGGCTCGATCTCGTCATATACGACCAGCTGCCCTGCATTGACAATGCCCATGTCCATGCCGGCCTTGATGGCATAGTACAGAAATACGCTGTGCATGGCCTCGCGGACAGTTTCGTTACCCCGGAAGGAAAAAGAGATATTACTAACGCCGCCGCTGATACGGGTCAGCGGCATCTTTTGCTTGATCTCTTTTATCGCTTCGATGAAGTCCACGGCATAATTGTTATGCTCTTCGATGCCCGTGGCGATGGCGAATATATTCGGATCAAAAATGATGTCTTCTCCATCAAACCCAAGCCGTTCGGTGAGTATCTTATAGGCCCGCTCGCTGATATCCACCTTTTTCCGCAGCGTATCGGCCTGCCCGTTTTCATCAAAAGCCATGACGATGACGGCTGCGCCATAGCTCCGGCATATGATCGCCTGCTCGATGAACTTTTCCTCTCCTTCTTTCAGCGAAATAGAGTTGACGATACATTTTCCCTGCACGCATTTCAACCCGGCTTCGATGATCGAGAACTTGGAGGAGTCGATCATGATGGGGATCTTAGCGATATCCGGCTCCGACTGTAACAGATTCAGATAGGTCTGCATGGCCTTTTCCCCGTCCAGCAGCGCATCGTCCATGTTGACATCGAGTATCTGCGCACCATTCTCCACCTGCTGGCGGGCAACGCTAAGCGCTTCTTCATACTTGTTCTCCCGGATAAGACGGGCGAATTTTTTGCTGCCGGTGACATTCGTCCGCTCTCCCACGTTGACAAAATTCGTCAAAGGACGTAATACGAGAGGCTCAAGACCGGAGAGACGCAGAAAAGGTTTTATTGTAACGTCGGACATCTTGTTATTATCGGTATTGTGTTAAACTAATTCTTTCTCTACCACCGGCAGCGGCCTCGGCTTGATGGAAGCCACATGTTCGGCGATATGCCGTATATGATCCGGCGTAGTGCCGCAGCATCCGCCTACGATGTTGACGAATCCATTCTCTGCCCACTCTTCAATGAAATGAGCGGTCTGCTCGGGATGCTCGTCGTATTCCCCCATGGCATTCGGTAAACCGGCATTGGGATAGGCCGAAGTATAACACGCCGCTATCTGGCTCAGCTCCTCGATATGCGGCCGCATTTCAGCAGCCCCAAGCGCGCAATTGAGCCCGATACTTAACGGACGGGCGTGCATGACGGAGACATAAAAAGCTTCCAGCGTTTGCCCGCTGAGCGTTCTTCCACTGGCATCAGTGATCGTTCCGCTGATCAATATCGGCAGCTCCGGTTGCTGAGTATCACGGAAATATTTTTTGATGGCGAAAATGGCTGCCTTGGCGTTGAGGGTATCGAAGATGGTTTCCACCAGCAACAGATCCGCTCCGCCGTCTACCAGCCCCTTCACCTGCTCATAATAAGCTGAAGATACTTCGTCAAAGGTGACACTTCGGAATCCGGGGTTATTGACATCCGGAGACAGGGAAAGCGTTTTGCTCATCGGTCCAATGGCGCCGGCTACGAAACGCGGCTTATCCGGATTGCGTGATGTATAGTCAGCAGCAGCCTTTTTAGCAAGACGGGCCGCCGCCACATTTAACTCATAGGACAGCTCCTCCATGTGGTAGTCCGCAAGACTCACCCGCTGTGAGTTGAATGTATTGGTTTCGATGATGTCGGCGCCGGCATCCAGGTATTCCCGGTGAATAGCTTCGATGATGTCCGGCCTGGTGAGGACCAGCAGGTCATTGTTACCCTTTACATCGATAGGCCAGTCTTTAAAACGTTCGCCGCGATAATCTTTTTCTTCCAGCTTGTAACGCTGGATCATCGTCCCCATCGCCCCATCGATGATGAGTATGCGTTCTTTCAGTTTGTCCTGAATAACTTTACGTACGTCCATGGCTTACCTCCAATTTTTTTAAAAAATCCTGCCGGTGACCAAACGCAGATTTGCTCCAAAAATTTTTCTGAACTACCAATAACGAGGGAAATAAGCCGATGCAGATAAAAAGAGGGATTATTTCAAACGTTTATTAGTTCAGTTTAAGCGCCCCGGAATTGCGCTTTCGGTCTTCCCGGTAAAAGTAGCCCTCAGCGCAACCATCTAATGACGGCCCTTTGGGCAATGGACCCGTGGTCCATTTTCGGCCGTACAGGTTGAACAATAAACAAATCCCCCTGTACAGGATGCAAATTTACATAAAAAATTATTACCGACAACGTCGCGAAGCCGACTCACCCCCCCGTCCGGTAACTTTCTACCGGCAACCGGTTGGTGATACTCCGCGCCAGGGTCATCTCATCGGCATATTCCAGCTCACCGCCAAAAGCGATGCCCCGGGCGATCGTCGTGATCCGGACCGGGATATCCTGTAATTTTTTCTGGATATAGTAGATGGTGGTATCCCCCTGTATGGTCGGGTTCAGCGCAAAAATAAGTTCCTGGGTATGCTCTTTCCGAACCCTGTTGACAAGGGATTCGACATTCAGCTGGTCTGGCCCCACGCCGTCCAGCGGAGAAATGATCCCCCCCAGTACATGGTAGGTGCCGCTGTATTGTTGGGTGCTTTCGATAGCAATCACCTCACGCAGACTTTCCACGACACAGATGAGTTCCTGTTTACGAAGGGAATTAGAGCAAATGGAACAGATATCCCCGTCGGCTACATTATGACAACGCTGACAGAATTTGATCTCCTGCCGCATCCGGATCAACGTCTCGCCAAACCCCTGCACATTCCCGGCATCCATCTTCAACAGATGCAGAACCAGTCTCAGGGCTGTCTTTTTTCCAATGCCCGGCAATTTGGCAAACTCAGCGACAGCACTCTCTAATAGTGCGGAAGAAAATTGCATAGCTACAAAGGTACGTGATATTCGAGGATCATCCCCGTTCCCGCAAGGCCCCAGCCCCGAAAACCACCCCCGCGCCCCCCTACAAGGTTATATCCACGTCATTATCCCAATTGGCTTTCACCGTCAGCTTTTTCCGTATAGGAGTCACTTTTTCGGGTTGTCTTCGTTTGCCAAAGAACTCTCCGGCATCCCAACGCAGATTACCATTGGTATCATATAATATCCGAAGCTCATATTCCCCGGGAGGGAACAGTATCTTCCGGACTTGCCTGTTGCTAAAGGGAAAAGCATATTTTACAACGTCGGACTGTATCATTTGCAACACCGGATGCCTGGACATATTGAGATTCACCACCCGGATCCGGATCTCCCCGTAGTCGATGTCTTTTTTTGTCCGGAAAGCGACCGTGTCATCCTTATTCAGCTTCCTGCCCGCCGAATCCTGCCCAAACGTTTTGGGTATGATAAGATTAAATTTGGTGTCGGTAGGCCAGCTATACAACAAGGAGAAGATCTTGTTGGTCGTATCACGGACCCACCGGTAGCGCCTGGATTCGATATCCCTGAAATATTCATCCGTGAACCGTATCTGCATCGAATCGAACACCTTTAACCCCGTGACAAAACTTAATCGGAAGGTATCCAGCACATCGAATGAGTTATTGGTAATATTCGACTGAAACTGCAGTCTTCTGTCCTTTTCCCTTTCTTTCGCATTTTTTTTTGCCGGAACGGGCGCGGGAGCATTCGATTTGGACGCGGGTTTGCTGTCGCCCCCCTCGGCATAGGCATAAAGGGCGATGGGAGGCGTATTCTCGCTGATTACGACAGGCGAATCCGCAAAAGCAAACAATTGGCCCTTCGAAAGATATTTATGCGAACCGCCCTCGTCTTTCATGGCATAAACAGCATAGGTGCCCGGTTGAATATTCCGGAAAAGGAACTGACCGGTGCTGTCCATCCGGGTAAGATACCGGGGCCTGTCCTTCGCCACGGCAGAGTCATCGAATTTTTGGTGCAATATCACGACCAGGCTGCTGTCGGGCTTACCGGTCACCGCCACCAATACAGTCCCGCCAAACGACCCCTGGTCGATATGGGTGCCGGTGGTGAAAACATACCTGAAATTCTTCAAAATATTTCCCTCATTGTAATCCCGGATGGATTTCCCGAAATCCAGCGAATACGTGGTATTGGGTTGTAAGGTGTCCTTGATCTTGACCGTCAGCGTCTTCAGCTTGGAGTCTACAATAGGGTCCACCTTCGGCACGGGAGAAACGACCAGTTCCGTGCGGATATCCTTTGGATCGATATATTCGTCAAACGTAAAGACGATCTTATTGCCGGTAAAACGCTTGGCAGAATCCCCCGGTATGGCCAATAACAGCCTCGGAGGAAGGGTGTCCCGCGGACCTCCCGTAGGTGGAACGATATTAGCGCATCCGGAATGGCTGACGGCGCCGCTCAGCAATAGGGCCAGGAGAACAAAAAACGATAGAATGGACCTTAAATTCATTTTGCAAACATAATTCGTTTCATCTTCATGCCCGCCTGCGGCATGCCTAATAATCCCTTAAATCTCCCGCCCCGGCCATATTTAAGCCTCTTCTTCCTCCTCCTCGCCGATCTCATGCAACGCTATAACCAGGTTGTTGGTTTTAACAAAATTGCACCAATGACAGTCCGGCTTACCACAGCCGATATAGAATTCCCTGTTCTGTATCTTCTGCCAGGTTGTGATCACCTGCTGCGTGACGGTAGTAATGTCTTCCGGTGTGATCAGTATCTTTACTTTCCGGTATTCTTTCTTTTTGTCGGGCTCCACAAAGTCGAATTCGGTGCTGGTGACTTTCCAGTCTTTTTGCTCATAACTGTCTACCAGTATCTTGTAGAAAACAGCCTGCCGCCAGTAATCCCCGCCGTTAGGGTCCTTGGTATTGGGCGGAGCCAGCTTCTCCCTGGCCTTGTCTACATCCCCCGTTTTATAGTCCACGACATTCACTTCTTTTCCCTGGAACTCCAGCTTATCCAGTTTGCCCTTCAACGGCACGCCCCGGACAAGGACATTGCGGATATTCCGCTCCACCGCGACGATCTTATTCCATTGATAGACGTATTTGTCATAATAATTGGCAAGGACCTCCAGCCCATATTCCATCCGCCGGGCAAATGCCTCCCGCGTGAATATCTCCCGGTGACGACGCATATACCATTGAAAATCGCTCAGCATTTCTTCCTTTGACGGAAATTGTTCGGCCGCATGTTCCTTCATTTTTTCGAACAGCCGTTGCAGCGCGAAATGCACTGCGCTGCCGAATTCGGTCGCTTCATTTTTAGGGGAAGGGATACGCACCAGGTTGCGGTAGTAGAATTCCAGCGGGCATTTCAGGTAATTGTTCAACGCCGTTACGTTCATCACGAACTTTTCCAGCATCCTGCTGATGAAACCTTCCTCCGCCGCCTGTATCTCGGGGGCTATGCTGTCGCTGAAAGGCAGGGCATCGAAATCGGCCTGCTCTTCGGCAGGGATGGTGACTTTCTCGATACCCAATGCATGCTGATCGAGAATTTCTGCGATGAATACGGAAGGCTCCATCTCCTTCCCATCGTCCCTGAATCTGGACCAGGAAATGATCAGATGTTGCTCCACACGGGTCAGGGCCACATAGAACAGCCGGCGCAGTTCCTCATCCTCTCCCACGGCCGCCGTTTCGCTTCGGGTGAACATCGTATCGGGATATTTATAGCCACCACCCGGCTTGCGCTTTTTCTCCCAGGTGGCGGCATTGCAGCCGGCAAAGAATACGTATTCGAATTCCAGCCCTTTCGAGCCATGGGCGGTCAGCAGATTGACTGCGCGGTCGCTTCCGGAAACCTGTACCAGGGGAAGGGCGATGCCGTTATCTTTCATCAGATCGGTCATCTGGATCAATTGCTCGAGATTCAGGTCGGGGTCACGACGCGACTCCTCCTTGACAAAATTGAAGAGGGCCGTCAGCACCTGCATCAGCCAAATCTTGTCCGGGCTTTGCATGATGGCAGCGAGGATCCCGGTCTCACGGATGCAGTTTTCGAACAAGGCCTGAAGGGTGGTATTAGGGACATCGCCGATCAGCTTTTCAAGGGCGCGGCTTGCCTTTTTCAACCCCTCCGGAATGCCGGCGTCAAAAAGATCCCGGGCAGGACGACTTGCTTTTTCATACAACAGCCGGCGTATCGAAGTTTTCTGGTCGCTGAATTGTTTGTCTGCCACCTCGACGGACAGCTTTGCAATTTCCATCGGTTCGATCGAAAAGAAATCGAAGTGTAGTATCTCGAACAGCATTTCATCACCGCCATAAGGCGCATCATGTTCCGCCGCCAGATAACGCAGGAGCAGGATTATCTTCTGCGCCAGCGGGATCTCAAAAAGGTCAAGACTTCGCTTGCTGTATACCGGTACCTTTTTCAGTTGTAAGAAACGGGCCAGCTCTTCGCCATATTTATTCTCCTTATAGATAATAGCTATCCTGCCCGGAAGGACCCCTGCCGCAAGCAATTGCTCTACCTGGAGGGCGATATGGGTCATTTCCTGCCGCGGACTCAGGTATTCCAGGAGACGGGGCGGATGGACGAGGTGGCTGATCCGTGGATGACTGGCTACCAGGTTTTTGGAAAGACCCGGTATCTGTTTTACCAGCCGCTCTTCGTTGTTGTTGATAAGGGTCCGGGAAATATCCAGAATAGGCTGTGTGGACCGGTAATTATTGGTCAGCACGACGGTGAGAAGGTCCTTTTTATATTGATTCGCAAATTCCAGCATGTTCTCGACGTTGGCCCCCTGGAAACGATAGATACTTTGGTCGTCGTCTCCCACAACAAAGACATTGGGCTGGTCCCAGTAGCTGATCAGCAGGCTGACCAGTCTGTTCTGCGTTCCGCTGGTATCCTGGTATTCGTCTACCAGGACATATTGATACCGTTCCTGGTAAGAGGAAAGCAATGGTTTATTTTCTTCAAACGCCTTTATGACCCAGTTGATCATGTCGTCGAAGTCATAGCGGTTATGGCTTCGCATCAGGATCTGGAAGGGCTCGAACTCATTCACGGCGGCTCTTAGCTTTTCCATCTTCTCCCGTTCTTCCGCGATCTTATCCGTCCGTACATCGCCTTTTTTAAACTCTTTCGTCGCTCTTTTGGCGATAAATTCATCCCTTGACGGGAGATCGGCGAGGTATTGATCTATCTTTTCATTGATAAACCCCGGGGTCCAGCCCTCCCTTTTCATCGTCGAAAAAAGACTCTGCAGATTGCGCATTTCGAAATAGACGTCACCCCGGTATCTCTTTAGAGGATGGTTCTTGGGAAAGCCATCGATCAGGGTTTTGAACAATTGTATCTTTTCCAGGTCGGAGATGGGGTCCAGGGCCGTTTTTTCAAAAAGGGGCAGGTTTTCCTGGATGATATCGTTGCAGAAGCTGTGAAAGGTATGGATATGGACCTTATATGCATCCGGCCCGATAAAAGACAACAGCCGGCGACGCATGGCAATGGTGCCGGCGTCGGTGTAGGTCAGACAAAGGATATTCTGGGGGGAAACATCCGTATCCAGAAGGATCTTCCCGATGCGCGCCGCCAAAATCTGCGTTTTACCCGTGCCGGGGCCGGCAATGACCATCACAGGCCCCTCCGTACTGTCCACCGCCAGACGCTGCTGTTCGTTCAACTTCTGGTATTCTTCACGGAAATGTGACCGGAGTTTTTCCCGATTGATTGACATCTTCCAAAGATAAGAATTTCATATCCCTGCACGGACTTCCGTTAATGCGCCGTCCTCCCTGCCCTTACCTAAGGTCCCTTAATGCGCCCCCCGTCCTGCCCGGATTATGCCCCGCCCGCACAAACCATGGCCCCGCCGCCCCGAACAAACCACGGCCCGTTTAGCCCATCTCCGGCCCCGCCGCCCCCCCTACCCCCAAATAGGGGTTTACTCTTATTTTTGTCCTTTGTGCTCCATTATTCAAAAAAAAGATAGGGAAGAAATTGGAAAATGTCTTAATATGGGAATAATTTCGCCAATCCGACGTTAGATCAGTATCCTATATAAACGCAGATATGAAAAACCATTCCTCTTTTAAAGTGTTCATCGTCGAAGATGATGTCTGGTACGGCTCGATGCTCCAGCATTATCTCTCCCTCAATCCGGAATATGAGGTCAAACGATTTGAATCCCCCCGCGATTTTTTTGCAGCGTTACATGAGAATCCAGAAGTTGTCACCTTGGACTATTCACTACCTGACTGCGACGGCGCCGAGGTATTAAAAAAGATAAAGGAGCACAATCCCGATATCCGGGTTATTGTCATCTCCGGACAAGAGGATGTGGCTACGGCCATCAATCTGCTGAAAAACGGCGCTTTCGATTACATCGTTAAAGATGACGATACCAAGGACCGTCTTTGGAATAGCATCTTACACCTGCGGGAGATCAGCAATCTCAAACAGGAAGTAGAGACACTGAAGAGCCAGGTGGGAAAAAAATATGACTTCTCCCAGATGATACTGGGGAAGAGCGACCAGATACTAAAGGTCTTTTCGCTGATCGAAAAGGCGGCGAAAACAAATATCACGGTTTCCGTGACAGGCGAGACAGGATCAGGTAAAGAAATGATTGCCAAGGCAATACATTATAATTCCGACCGGCATAAACAACCCTTCGTTGCGGTCAACGTAGCGGCTATTCCCCGTGACCTTATTGAAAGCGAGTTGTTTGGACATGAGAAAGGAGCGTTTACCGGAGCCGTTACCCGCCGTATCGGAAAATTTGAAGAGGCGGATAAAGGAACCCTCTTTTTGGATGAAATAGGAGAACTGGACATCAACCTTCAGGCCAAGCTGCTGCGGGTATTACAAGAAAGGGAGATCACCCGCATCGGCAGTAACAGCGTCACCAAGATAGACGTGCGTATTGTGGTAGCCACCCATAAGAACCTGCTGGAAGAGGTAAAGAACAAAAGTTTCCGGGAGGATCTTTACTACCGGTTGATCGGTCTGCCGATCCTGTTGCCGCCCTTAAGGGAAAGGGGAAATGATATTCTCATTCTCTCCAAATACTTTATCGACGGTTTTTGCCGGGAGAACAGGCTGGAGAAAAAGACACTCTCGCCCGAGGCGCAGCAAAAGCTCCTGCAATATCCTTTCCCGGGTAATGTGCGGGAATTAAAGTCGGTGGTTGAGTTAGCGGTTGTAATGGCCGACGAGGAGCTGATCCAGCCGGACCATATCACCCTGAATACTACCGCCAGTATTGCCGATCTGTTGAATAGAGAAATGACCCTTAAAGAATTTGAGATACAGATCCTCCAGCATTATTTGGACAAGTATGACAAAGATGTTTTGCTCGTTGCGAAAAAGCTGGATGTTGGTAAGTCAACCCTCTATCGAATGATCCAGAATGGCGAGTTGAAGATGAAATAAACAAAACCGGGCCATAGGAGACCCCCAAGCGCGAAAAACCGCATCATGGATTTACAAAGTGGTTTTTTTGAGGAGATACTGCATTCAGTCCCTGCGGAGGTTATCGTAGCAGATGCCAATTACCGTTATCTCTACGTGAATCCGAGTGCCGTGCCCGATGCTTCTTTGCGGGCGTGGATGATTGGAAAGACCAACGAGGAGTTCTGCCGGTTTGCCGGACGTTCCGCCGTTATTTCCAGGGCCAGGAGAATGGTCTTTGAAAAAGTATTGCGTACCCGTGAAGTTGCGGAATGGACGGAGGCGACGCGCGATGAACAAGGCATCCTGCAGCATTTCATGCATCGGGTATATCCCGTGCTGGGACAGGCGGGAGAAGTGACCATGGTGATCATTTACGTGATAAGGATCACGGAGAAAAAAGAATACGAGGAGAAGATCCGTCTTAGTGAGAAGAGATATCGTGATCTGTTCAATCATACCCAGGCGCTCATCTGCACGCACGATCTGGATGGGATATTACTCTCCGTCAACCCGGCCATCTGCCGTGTCCTGGGATATGAGCAGGAAGAAATGCTGGGGCGTAGTCTCCGGGAATTCATTCCCGCCAAACACCAGCCGAGATTTGAAGAGGAATATATCCAGGCCATCCGCAACAGTGATAATGCTGTCGCCGGCGAATTTTGTGTGTTGAGTAAGGAAGGAAAGGAGATCTATCTGTTATATAAGAATTTCCGGATGGAAGAGCCGGGTGTGGACCCTTATGTGATCGGGTTTTCCCAGGACATCACGGAAAGGATCAAGATGGAGAAGGAATTGCGGCTGACCAAACGGCTGACCGATGAAGTGGCCCGGGCAAAAGAATCGTTTTTGGCGCATATGAGCCATGAGATCAGAACACCTATGAATGGGATCCTCGGGATTGCCAGCCTGTTGAATAAAACACGCCTGGATGTACAGCAAAGGAATTATCTCCAGCTCATCCAGGAATCTGCCAATAACCTGCTCGTCATTGTCAACGACATACTCGATCTGGAGAAGATCGTCGCGGGCAAGCTGCAGTTGGAGAGTATCCCCTTCAAAATTGTGGACAAGATCGCGACCACTATCCAGTCCTTTATTTACAGGGCGGAAGAAAAAGAGTTGGGGCTGGTCTTTCAGAATTCCATACCTGGCGATCTGGTGGTAAAAGGCGATCCATATCGTCTGAGCCAGGTGTTGAACAATATTTTGAGCAATGCCCTGAAATTTACCAATGAAGGGCATATCAATATAGTAACGGGTATTGCAGAGCGTGATGAAGAGGCTGTGGTAATAGAGATCACGATCAGTGATACTGGTATCGGCATTAGTAAGGAGAGGTTGCGGACTATATTCGAACCGTTTGAACAGGCGGATGTAACCATATCACGGAAATATGGAGGCACCGGTCTTGGGCTGGCTATCTGTAAGAACCTGGTGGAAATGCAAAAGGGCGAATTGTTGGTAAAGAGTGATGAAGGCAAGGGATCGACCTTTATAATACGAGTCCCCTATCACATAAGCGAAGAAGTTATGCAGGAAAATGAAATAAGACAGGACACAGATTATAAAAGTCTTGGACACCGGAAAATATTGGTGGCGGAAGACGTAGAGTTGAATCAATACCTGGCACGGCATATTCTGGAGTCCTGGGATTTTGAAGTGGTCATTGTCAACAATGGACTCGAAGCCATCCACACCCTGGAAAAGGACGTCTTCGATTGTATCCTGATGGATGTTCAGATGCCGGAGATGGATGGTATCGAGGCAACCCAGCATATACGCAGATTACCCGATCCCTTGAAAGCTAACATACCCATCATCGCCCTGACGGCCAATGCGCTGAAAGGAGATAGTGAGAAATATCTGGCTGCGGGAATGAGCGACTATCTGGCCAAACCTTTTGACGAGGAAAGATTGTTCCAGGTGATCTATAGAAATCTTGCTTATTACAAAACACCGGTTGGAACGGTTTTGGCTGCTGCCGGCGCAGTTCCTCTGGAGTCTTCCACCGCAGAAATTCCCTTTAAAAATAATAATTCCACTAGTATGACACCCGTGAATTCCAGATTGTATGACCTTTCCATGGTTCAATCCGTCTCTGGCGGTGATGAGGGGTTCATTAAGAAAATGGTCGCCTTGTTCATCGAGACGGTGCCACAGAACGTACTGGAGTTGAAAAAAGCGCTCAACGAAGAAAATTGGGACCAGGTAGGCAAAACAGCCCATAAGCTCAAGTCCACCATTGATTCCATGGGCATTAAATCCCTTCGCCAGGAGATCCGTTCGGTCGAGATGAATGCCAAGCAAAAGGAGTCTTTACAGGAGCTTCCGACCCTGATCGGCACGATCGACTCTGTCATAAAGGAGTGTATCATACAGTTGCAGACTGAGGTCATGGCCTAGCCGCCGCCTTCCGTCCCGCGCCTTCCGTCCCGCGTCGGCCGTCCCGTATCGGCCGTCCCCCGTTGTCCGCCCCGCGCCAGTCCCCATCGCTGACCTTACCGCCCCCCATCCTCCCGTCACTGGCCCCCGGCCACCGTTTCACCCGGGCATTGAGCCGCCTGTCGCCGTCCACCCTTCACCCATCGCCACCCGCCGCCCACCCTTCACCCGTCGCCGCCCGCCGGCCCGGACACCCGTCAATATCCAGACCCTGAGGTCCCCCCGGATTCCCAGCATTTCTCCAAAATTCCCAATCCGAGAGTGAAAATGCAGCAAATACGCGGTTTCTCCTTGATAATCAATGAGTTTTTTTCTGGCACCATTTTGAAGGTTTACTAACTGCACTACAGTTAAACAATCATGGAATTAAGTCAACAACCCGTTATTTTTGTCGTAGAAGATAACGTGATCTATCAAAGCCTTATCGCAAAAGAACTGGAATCGCTCAGCAGCAACATCCATTTCTACACCACAGGTGAATCCTGCATTTCCGAACTGGATAAACACCCCGCTGTCATTGTCCTGGATTATAATCTGGATGGACAAATGAATGGTCTGGACACCCTTCAAAAGGTAAGGGATGTCGATCCGAGTGTTTATGTGATCTTGTTTTCCAGCCAGAAAGGATTGAATACAAAAGAAGTTTTCCTGCAATACGGCAGCTTCGATTTCCTGGAAAAGAATAGCCTTTCACTGCGCACGCTCCGGCATATGGTAGATTGTGTAACTACTCCCGGCAAACAGTCCCTGACAACGTAAGCAGGACTTGCCTTCTCCGCGATAGCGCTTATCCCGGGATGCGCGAGATATACCTCTCTATTTCTTTTATCTGACTAACGATTTGAGGAGTTGTAGGCTTCAGCGCCTTAGCCCTGCGAAAAAAATCCTTGGCTGCGCGAAACTCCCGTTTTGTCATCATGATGGAACACAGCTGCAGGAACGCTGCCGCCTGGTTTTCCTTATCCGGCAAACCCTTGCGGATAGCCTGGCGGATATAACTTTCAGCCTGACGGATGTCGTTCTTTTGCATTGCCAGCATCCCCATCTGCAGCAGGCTGGCTCCTTCGGCTTCCTTCATCGGCATACCCAGGTCAAGTCCCTTTTTCATATTCACTTCGGCGCCGGTGAAATCCTGTTTCATCATCGCGATATTACCTTTCAGGGTATAATATACTGACCGGATGGGCTTATACAGCAGGTTGGGAAATTTAACGGAACTGAGCACTTTCTCCGCCGCATCGAGATCACCGCTCTCCATATGTTCCTGTATCAGGCGCAGCGGCCCGAAAAAGAAATACCCGAACAAAAGTATCAGGGCGATGAGATAGGGGAGGAAGGCAGGCCAAAAACCAGCATATATATTGGCGACAATGCCGAGGACCAGGAATCCAAGCGCTATAGGGAGGCGATACTTGATGACGACATTATAAAACTTCATAATCCGCTTTTGAGGACGCAAAGATAGGGGTTTTCACACCCTCCTCATTGCCGGTCTTCATTCAACCCCCTTTTCCAGCCCCGCCCCGGCAGTTCCGCCCCCGCACCCCCCGATTCATCGGAGGCTCACTCCATCAATCCTGCCCGCGCAATCAAAACGTATCGTCATTGATCTCTATCCAATACCCGTCCGGGTCCTGCAGATACACCTGCTTCACCTTGTCCGGCCGCATGGTCGGCTCCTTACTGTCCTGGGCCCAGTTGCCGTATTTTACGCCGGCTTCATCCAGGTGTTTGGTAAAAGCCTCCATGGAAGACACGCTGAAAGCGAGGTGTATATTGACATCATGAGCAACATCGGCTTTGGCGCCGGAAACAACATGCAGTTGCCCGTGCTCGGAGATCCTGAACCAGACATGCTTCCCGTCGTGAAAAGGCTCCGCTATCTTTTTGAGCTGCAGCACATTTTCATAAAATTTTGCTGCCCGGTCCAGGTCGGTAACAAAAATAGTCTGATGACTGAACCGCGGCCCCTGCGCGCGGACGGAAAGGGCCACCAACACCGGCGCCGCCAGCATAACCCAAACGCGGCCCCAACGCGGCAAAGACAATCGCTTCATAGTTAAAATTTTATTTGAAGCAATCAAAGTAAGGAATTCCCGCTAGCTAAAAAAAAATGCCTTATTTTTGCCGCCCGCCATCTGGCTCCGCCAATGAGTGGCACCGGTCCCGTAGTTCAATGGATAGAATAGAAGTTTCCTAAACTTTTGATACAGGTTCGATTCCTGTCGGGACTACAAACTTCTTGCGCCTTGATTATCAAGGCGTTTTTATTTTGCCTGGTTCATTGAGGTTATTTATGGAAGTTTCTGTTTTATGTATCTTTCAAATAAAACCTGCTGATGATAATCCTACTCACTTCGATGTTCCTTTCTCTGTCACCAATTCAAAATTCGGGATCGTCACATCCAAACCTTGATATATTCAACGATACTTGTAAGAAAGGAAAAGATACCCTCACAGGCCGAGTAATTTACTTGACTGCTGATGTCGAACCAGAATGTGAGGGAGGTAAAGTAGCCTTAATGAGACTTATTAACAAAGGCATTACGTTTTCTGATTCTGCGTCGACAAATGATATCCAGTCGAATTATATCGTCGGTTTTATCGTGGAGACAGATGGGCAAATAACTGGTGAAAGGATAGTCCAAGATAGCACAAATCAAATCGGGAAGCAGTTATTAACAGTTATAAAAAACTGCCGATGGCATCCAGCAAAATGCAATGGAAAGAAAGTGGCCATGTTATACAAATTTCCGGTCATCATAGATTTTCGGACAGATTGACAGATCAAACTACCACATGCAAACTACTCCCTTATAAAAAAATTAAACAACTAATGCCTCTGGTAGGCCATTGAACTTACATAATCGCCCAATATAATGATCTCGACAAAAGATTACAGCTTACTCCCAGACAGAAAATCATTGGAAACTATTTGCAAAGCCATTTCAGTTTTGGATGCAATAATTTCTCAAGAGTGGCAGTATCGTTATTATTCTTTCAACTCAAAGTGGGATACGAATGAAAGATGCTTACAGATGCGAAATGGTTCTGGTGAAGAAATGCACATTTTATTTCGGGAAGACGGTTGTGCAATTAATGGATTTGCACATGAGTACAAAAAAAAGACAAAGGTAAATTGACGGACAAGGCACCAGCGTTGATAATTGTCCGGCTCCCGCTACACCGCACACCAACCCGCTGATCAGCAGCGAATTTTGTTTTACAAGACGTGTAGAGCTTTATTTTTTATCGCTTGGTGAATTCTTTTTCTGGTTAAAGAAAGCCTTAAGTCCAGACAGGAATAAAAAGAATAGTTATCATACTTGTAGAGAAGTTAAGGCTCTATCTGACAAACGGAATTATCTTTAAATCCCTCAACTAGAGCCTAGGGGCTTTTCTTTCTGACCATTGCCGGATTTGCGTGCTTTAGACCAAAATTGATATAGCATAGCATTATTTTCCATCATTTGCCTAAGCCGTTCCATCGGAGGTTTCGAAAGCCAAATTTTTAGCTGCTGATCTTTTATATTTTGAGGTGTGTCATTCATGGTTCAAAAGATTAAACGTGTTTAAGGCAAGCTTCCCTATCCACAGATTAATATATTCCCAATCCAGATTGTCAGACACAACAAGGTTTCTGATATCTGCCATTTGAATCGCTGATTGAAGTTCTTGTATCCAGATCAATTTGGAAATAATTAAATCCTCCGGAGAAACGACATAAATTGTCTTTCCAAAAAACTCCATTGGGACCCTTCGGGCGAACTCCTTTTGCCGGAAGGGGTCACTTTTTAAAACAACAAAATCCGCTTTGAAGCCCGAGGTATGGTCAATTATGTTGAACATACTGCGATTTTGTACGGCATCTTCGATAGCCTCTTTATCACAGTAAAAATCCTCTTTAAAATTTCCCACAAAGCGATCGATGTCTCGATGCCTCAAATGAACAATAAAGTCAAAATCTTGGGTAGCGCGAGGAACAATATATAAGCTCATGGCAACACTTCCCGACAACATGTAAGGAATCTCGCAGCTATCTAAGACATTAATAATTTTTAGAAAAAACCCCTCCATTCAGAGGTCAATTTACTTCAACCGTCTCTACCAAGCAAAATAGACTTTGAACGTCTTGCATTTAAGTGATAATCAAATATTTATGCATGCTTTGGGAAAATTTGCTGCTGATTTATTGACGCGGTTGCTGGATAGGCAAGCCGTTAAAACCTATCAAACTCGCCAGTAGGCGGTTAGATAATTGTACGGATCCCGCTACAAGGCTCTGTCATGCGTTATTCAGATTAAGCGTTTGTCAAACGAAGTGGAAAATAATAGTTGGAATTCTCCTGATTTTTGGAGGAATAAAAGCTCGAACGTGTTGCATTGATACTGCTGGGCGGATTTTTGATTATAAGAAGAAGAGTCAGGAAAAAAATTATTAGAGGGGTCGGTGGGCGGAAATTTGAGTAATTTAGTTCGAATCAAACGAAAATCGAAAGTTTCCTAAAATGAAAAGCGGAATTAAATCCGGGTATATACACATAGTCATACTGTGCGCGGCAATCTTATCCTCCTGCAACGGTAGCAATTCGAACAGCAAATTGGATCCATCCGGCTCAGGTAAACATAGTATGAAACAATTCGAGGAGCCGGCCAACACCGCGGTTTTTACAACAAAATTTATAGAAAATGACAATAAGCCCATAACATTGGTTAGGCATGACGCGGATGATTCGACATGGGTGTTCCTTAGCGACGACAAATACGACAATATCGCCGACGTTGCAAAGATTGTAGGGCTCGGCCAGGTAATCGGGATGGATAGTTCCGTTCTGGAAATTGCAGATATGAAATTGGGCTATTACGCTCACCGAAAAACAAGGCAAGATGCCTGGGAGGTTGAAAAATTGAAGGAAAAATGAAAGAGCAGTGATTTTAAAATTCCCCTACCTCTTCCTTATCAACCTCACCGCCGAGCTTTTTTTCATATCCCCCTTAAACCCTATCTCGTAACGATCGGAGCCGTCTTCTATAATTAGCAAGCCGGAATTCGGCGGAATGGAACCGAGGTTTTCTGCATATAACACCAATTGGAGAGAGTCACTTAAACCGGGTGGTATGTTTATGACTTTTCGATATGCTTGTTCAGTAAGGCCCTGCTTTGGAATAATCACCTCACCATTCAATACAACACTTACCGTGTCTCCATCAACAATACCATTATCATATAATACCAATGTAAGACTGTCAGATTTGAAATCAATAGTGCGAATAACTTCCGTTGTTCGTAACGCAATTTCTGCCGCGGGTGCAGTGATCTTTTGGTTAGTCTTAATGGCAGGCGCAGCGATAGTATTTTTTCCTGTCTCAGAACTTACCTGTTGCTGCACTTTAGCGGTAGTTAAATCTTTCACAGGATTCTCCGCCACTGTAGGGACCTCTTTTTCGGATACTGCTACTA
>Ga0207671_10001505_pt1 | contig 26868 bp, 20 predicted proteins | sample KBSC24metaG_FD_184352 | JGI IMG/M metagenome (GOLD analysis project Ga0207671, IMG submission 184352) | Corn rhizosphere microbial communities from Kellogg Biological Station, Michigan, USA - KBS C2-4 metaG (SPAdes) (version 2) | ecosystem: Host-associated > Plants > Roots > Rhizosphere > Soil... | reverse complement strand
TGATATTGCGTAATGTACTGTCGTTCAGCTTTACATTCTTTTGAGCGATGTTCAGTTGCGCGTCCAGCATCAGCAGGTTATAATAACCCTGAGACACACTGGCTACGATATTGGTTTGTATGGCCCTTTTGGCTTCAACAGTTTGCAGGTAAGCCGCGAAAGCGCTCTTGCTCTGATTGCGTATCTTGCCCCAGATATCAGCTTCCCACGATACCGAAAGGTTTGCCGAATAATCCTCGATATGTTTAGTATTGATATTATCCTGGCTCAAACTCAACCCGTTCAAACTATTGTCTGACGGGCGGGTAGTATTAGCGGTCACATTTAAACTGGCTTCCGGCACATAGTTCCATTTTACCTGTTTGAATAATAACTGCGATGCCTCAATGTTCTTAACGGCGATCTGCATGTCATAATTCTTTACGATGGCGCTGTCGATCAGTTTCTGAAGGGTCGCATCGGTAAAGAAATTTTTCCATTCTATATCCGCTATGGTGCTCGTATCTTTCGCGGCGGCAGTGGTCCTATATTGGTCGGGCACTGCCGATTTTGGGGCTTCCACATCTTTAGAAACCGTACAACCGGTCAATACGATCATTATAAAAGCGAATCTTTCTATTAATTTTTTCATTGTGTTATTAATTAAAATTTCTCTCAGGCTGAATACTCTTCTTCTAAAACCTCAGCCTGGTCATTATTTCTTGTTCCGGCATCATCGCCATTAAGCAATACCGCTACCGGCACACCTGAAATTCGTTCCTGTAAACCCTGGAAGATCACGAACAATACCGGGATTATAAACAGCCCTAACAAAACACCCGAAACCATCCCGCCGGCCGCACCGATACTGATGGAGTGGTTACCCTGTGCGGATGGCCCCGTAGCAATACTCATCGGGAACAACCCGAATACGAACGCCAATGAAGTCATAATGATAGGGCGTATCCTCAGCCTCGCTGCCTCAATGGCTGATTGTATTAAGCCATGGCCTGCTCTGCGCCGTTGAACAGCAAATTCAATAATCAGGATTGCGTTTTTGGCCAATAGACCGATAAGCATGATCAACGCTACCTGTACATAAATGTTGTTTTCAATACCAGTTAAACCCAGCACTACGAACACACCTAATATACCAGTTGGTATAGAAAGTATGACTGCTAATGGCAGGATATAGCTTTCGTACTGTGCTGCCAGCAGGAAGTAAACAAATACCAAACACAGTATGAATATGATACCTGACTGTCCGCCTGATGAAATTTCCTCACGGGTTTGGCCTGAGAACTCATAAGCAAAACCAGATGGCAATTGCTCTTTAGCTGTTTCCTCGATAGCCTTGATCGCATCACCCGAGCTGTAACCTGGTTTAGGGATAGCGTTTACTTCAATAGAGTTAAACAGATTATAACGCGAAGCCGTTTCTGAACCATAAACACGGGTTAATTTAACCAGGGTATTAATTGGCACACTTTCTCCGGTTTTGTTTTTAACAAACACCCGGTCAATACTTGTTGGATCTGTTCTGTCGGCAATATCAGCCTGAACCACCACGCGGTAATATTTACCAAAGCGGTTAAAGTCTGATGCCTGGGCAGTACCAAAATAAGCCTGCATAGTTGACAGGATGTCTTTAACATTTACACCCAGCTGATTGGCCTTTTCATCATCAACTTCCAATTGCAACTGGGGATAATCTGCTTTATAAGAGGTAAAGGCATATGCGATTGCCGGTTTCGTCATCAGCTTTCCTATAAAGTTATTGGCTATGCCGCTAAATTTATCCAACCGGCCATTCGTTTTATCCTGCAGCATCACATCCATAGCTTCCACGTTACTAAATCCGGGAACAGTTGGGAAGCTGAACACAAAGAAAGTACCGCTTGGTATGCCGGCTAATTTCCCTCTGATTATATTTTGGATATCATCAATATTCTTAACGGCACCCCTGTCTTTATTAGGTTTTAACAACAGGAAAATTTGACCAGCGGATGGGCTGTTGGATAGCGTTAAAAAGTTAAAGCCAGCCAGAGACATAACAAACCTTGCTGATGGTAATGTATTCAGCTGTGCTTCTGCCTGTTTTAATATTTTATTAGTATTGCTTAATGAAGTTCCGGATGGCGTTGAAACAGCAATAGCCACAAAGCCCTGGTCCTCGGTAGGGATAAAGCCCGTTTTTGTTCTGTTTACCAGGAAAACAGTAACAACTACTACTAATACAAGCCCGGCCATACTGATCCATTTATTACGGATAAGAACTTTTAAGCCTCCAACGTACCTGTTGGTCATATAATTAAACCCACCGTTAAAGCCCGCGTAGAATTTCTCCACAAAACCTTTCTTAGGCACATCATGGCCACCTTGAGTATGCTTATTCTTTAAAAATAAAGCGGCCAATGCAGGGCTTAACGTTAACGCGTTAACAGCTGATATAATGATGGCTATAGCCATTGTTAAAGCAAACTGCCGGTAAAATATCCCTGCTGAACCTGTCATAAAGCTAACCGGCAGGAACACCGCCGCCATAACCAGCGTAATAGATATGATTGCGCCGCTGATTTCGTGCATGGCCCCGGTAGTTGCCTCTTTAGGGGTAAGGCTCGGGTCGTGCTCCATTTTAGCATGCACTGCCTCCACCACCACAATTGCGTCATCCACCACAATGCCTATCGCTAATACGAGGGCGAACAAGGTTAAAAGGTTAACAGAGAACCCAAAGAGGTTCATAAAGAAAAAGGTGCCGATGATAGCGACCGGAACTGCTATAGCCGGTATCAATGTCGACCTGAAATCCTGCAGGAATATAAATACCACGATAAATACCAGCACAAATGCTTCTATCAATGTATGTTCAACCTGGTTAATTGATTCATCAAGGTCGGTTTTGGTACGATAAAACTGGTTGTATTTGATGCCTGCGGGGAAATCCTTTGATAATTTTGCCATCAGCTTATCAATGGCGATCTGGATCTCGTTAGCGTTTGAGCCCGACAATTGTACTATACCAATAGTAATACCGTCATGCCCGTTTAAACGGTTCACACTACCATAGCTATAAGCACCCAATTCAACACGTGCTACATCTTTTAAACGTAATACAGAACCATCTGAATTTGCACGGATAGCAATATTTTGATATTCCTCCGGTGTGGTAAGCTTACCTTTATACTTAATCACATATTCAAATGCTTCACCGCTTTGTTCACCAAATTTACCGGGTGCTGCTTCCAGGTTCTTGTCCTGTATAGCGGCCATCACCTCGGCGGGAGTAATTTTGTAAGCTGCCAATTGGCCGGGATTCAACCAAACACGCATGGAGTAATCCTTAATGCCACCAAATACCTGGGCAGAACCTACACCCGGGATACGTTTGATTTCGGGAATGATATTGATCTGTGCATAGTTATTTACAAAGACTGCATCGTATTTTTTTGTATCTTCTGTATAAATACCTATCGCGCCAATAAAGCTATTTTGTTGTTTGGTAGTGGTTATACCATATTGTACAACCTCCGCAGGTAATTGGCTTGTTGCCTGTGAAACACGGTTTTGAACGTTCACAGCCGCCTGATCGGGATTGGTACCTTGTTTAAAATAAACGGTGATGCCCAATGTACCATCATTACTGGCAGTGGAGGTCATGTATGTCATGTTTTCCACACCATTAATTGCTTCTTCTAATGAGGGCGTTACGGAACGTAAAATAGTCTCGGCATTAGCGCCGGGGTACACAGCCGATACCAATACCGACGGGGGGGCGATATTCGGAAACCGCTCTAAGGGCAGTTTCGTTAAGCCAAGCACACCAACTATCACCAACAAAATGGAGATAACAGTTGAGAGTACCGGCCTTTCTATAAATTTTTGAAACATGGCTTTAAATTTTAAAGTATATATTAATTTTTTGCAATAGCAGCCACTTTATCTGTGGCCTTCTCAGGATGGATGACCATACCTTCCTGTAAGTGATCGATACCGCTTAGCACAATCTGGTCACCGACTTTTACGCCGTCTTTAACCAGGTAATTGCTGCCGCTTTTGCCGACTATGGTGATTGCTTGTTTTTTTACTTTATTGCTATCCGCCAGGGCAAATACAAACACTTTGTCCTGCATTTCTACCGTTGCCGATTCTGGTACGATAAGCGCATCTTTATGCTGCAGGCTCAGGCGTATTTTTCCTGTATTGCCTGACCTTAACAGGCCTTGTGCATTGGCGAAGCTCGCCCTCAAAGTAATAGCGCCGGTAGTTTTATTAAACTGTCCGTCTATCATATCGATCTTGCCGCGTTTGGCATATTCGCTGTTATCGGCCAGCAGCAGGGATACCGTAGGCAATTGTTTCAGTTTATCCTTTAAGGTTTCACCTGGATATTGTTCTTTAAAGCTGACAAAATCCTTTTCACCCAAAGAGAAATAAACATGCACATCATGCACGTCTGATAATTGAGTTAAAGCCTCAACATCCTGCGGCGAAACCAGGCTTCCCTGTTTCTTCAGCAAACGGCCGATGTAACCGCTCACAGGCGCTTTGATCAATGTATAACCCACGTTGATCTGTGCGGTAGATACATTGGCTTTTGCTTGTTCGATATTTGCTTTAGCGATATCGTAGGCAGCTTTGGCCGTTTTTAACTGATACTCGGACACCACCTTGTTCTGAACAAGCGGTGTTAATTTCTCAACTTCCAGTTGTGCATTGGCGGCAGCGCTTTCAGCTGCATGCTGGCTGGCCAGCGCGTTGTTTAAAGCTGCGCGGTAAGGCTGCTCATTGATTTTGAATATTGGCTGACCGGCGTTTACAAAAGCGCCTTCGTCGACAAATACTTTATCAAGCGCGCCGCTTACCTGCGGGCGGACTTCAACGTTAACAGTACCTTCTACTGATGCAGGATATTCCTGGTAAGTAGTATCGGTGCCTGAAGTAATGGTGGCTACCGGCAATGATGGCGGCGGCGGTGCTACAGTTGCCTGCGGCTTTGAAGAACAACTGTATAAGAAGAGCGCGATTAGCGCGAAAGAGATACTTTTCATGATTAATTTTTGCATTACAGATTTGTGAATTGTTGATTGTGTTGTTTTGTATATATATAGAATTGCGGTTAAGCAACTGTTAAAGCCTAATAACGATCAGCCCAACATCAATTGGACAGTTTTGGGCGTTTATGTATGTTAAATAATTTAACATTGTTAACTGAATGTAAAATTTTAGTAGTTGTTTTCATGGCGATGTTGATTTTGATGAATTTTTAGTATCGCTCCCACCTCCCTGTCGGGATGCCTGCCGGCCAAAGATCATACCTGGTATCGGGGCCTGCAACCCGCTTCTTGCGCTTTGATCAAACACCTCTTAGTGGTTGTGCTTAATCATTTCTTTTTAAGGAGTTTATTTTAATTTAACACTGTTAAATAATTTAATAGTGTTACAACACATATAAAAAAATTTACGCGGTCAGTGATCTGATAATACCGCTGATCGCAGTTTTTAATACCTCGCGGGTGATGTCGTCAGATGTAGTGCGCCTTACCAGGTTGATGGAGATCAATCCATGTATTACCGACCAGAAGGTGTAATATTTAACACATATCTCGTCTTCCGTTGGTTTCCTGTCAACCATGATCTCTTCGATCACCTCGCTAACCAAATTGTACGGGACTTCGGCCTCTGGCATGATCTCGGCCATCTCGCAACAGTTCACATCCACACCAAACATTACCTGGTACAGTTCCTTTTCAGCAAAGGCGAAATTCCAGTAGGCCAGCCACATGGCTTCCAGTTGTTTTGCCGGTAGGCGATGTTTTTCTTTCGCGGCCCTCATGTCCCTGCCCAGGATCAAAAACCCTTTGCGGGTCAACTCCAATAGTATCGCTTCCTTGTTAGAGAAGTATTCATAAATAATAGGAGCGGTGTATTCTATTACATCGGCAATCTTGCGCATGCTCAAAGCCTGCCATCCTTCTTCCTTAACGATCTGAAGCGAAGCTTCCAGTATGTTTATCCTGGTTTCTTCCTTCAATCGTAATATCCTGTCCTTACTTGCCATTTCAATGTTACGACATTAAATAATTTAACACCGTTAAGCAAATGTACAGCGATAAATTGCAAAGTGTGTTCATCTGATTGTCATAAAAAAATTGTGCGTTATCCCTTGTATCATATACTGGCTCTGTAATCCAAATAAAGGCCAAAATCACCTTTCCATCTGCAAAGTCATGTCCTTCGTAGATTTTTAAACGCCGTTATTAATAATGGTCGTATATTCGGGCGTGCTATCCCCCCATAGCATCAAAGGAACTGATCACACGAATGAAAATCAATACCAATTTAACTTTTAACTATTTGCGATCTTCGATATTCTCTAAAAGAGGCTTATGGATATCCATTCCTATTTTATTATTATCGGCCTGCAATAACCAGGGCGGCCAGAACGGTAAGCCTGGCGCGCAGGGTGTACAATCTTATAAAGTACTCACTTTGCAGCCGCAGTCTGCCACATTAAATGCCGACTATCCGGCCAGTATCCAGGGACTTCAAAATATCGAGATCCGCCCCAAGGTGGATGGCTTTATCGAGAAAATTTATGTAGATGAGGGATCGTTGGTAAAAAAAGGCCAGCTGCTTTTTAAAATAAACGCCCCGCAATACCAGCAGGAACTACGCACTGCCGAAGCCGGCATTAAAACTGCCGAAGCAGATGTAGCCACGGCAAAATTACAGGTAAACAAGGTAAAGCCCCTGGTCGAGAAGGATATCATCAGCCACTATGAGCTGGATATGGCTCAAAATACCTTGCAAACTAAAGAAGCAGCCTTGGCGCAGGCTAAAGCTACCCTGGAAAATGCAAGGGTTAATTTGGGCTATACCACCATCACCAGTCCGGTGAACGGAGTCATCGGCTCACTTCCGTATAAACTGGGTAGCCTGGTGACGGGCAGCACAACAGAACCTTTAACCACGGTATATAACACAGCAACAGTATATGCTTACTTCGCGATGAACGAGAAGCAACTGCTTGATTTTAGTACGGATAGCACCAACAGCTCCCTCCAAACTAAGTTGAACAAGATACCTAAAGTCACCCTGCTTTTATCAAACGGGACAGTTTATGAGCATACCGGCAAAATTGAAACAGTAAACGGCCAGATCAATACGGCTACGGGTTCAGCTAACTTCCGTGCCGCTTTCACTAATCCCAAAGGACTTTTACATAGCGGCAGCAGCGCAACGGTGCGTATACCGACGGTGGTAAAATCTGGCATTGTCATTCCCCAAAATGTCACCTACCAGTTGCAAGATAAACGTTTTGCCTATGTGGTCGATAGTCAGAACAAAATAAAAAACGTACCGATAGGCGTAATGGATAATACCCCCGGCCAATTTTATATTGTGACGGACGGGCTCAAAAGCGGGGATAAGATCGTGATTGAAAGTGTAAGCAACATCAAGGACGGCACTGAAATCAAACCGGTTGACGCCAATGCTGCAATAGTTTATAAAGATCTGAAATAGGTTCGCCAAAGGAAAAAATATGCTTAGACGATTTATAGAGCGACCTGTCCTCTCCACTGTTATTTCGGTATTGCTGGTGATATTAGGTATATTGGGACTGATCAATCTCCCAATTTCTCAATACCCGGAAATAGCGCCGCCTACCGTACAGGTATCCGCCAATTACAGCGGCGCCAATGCAGATGTTGTGCTGAATAGTGTGATCATTCCGCTCGAGGAGCAGATCAACGGTGTGGAAAACATGACCTACATGACCTCATCCGCAGGTAATGATGGTTCAGCGTCTATTACGGTTAATTTTAAGGTGGGTACCAATCCCGATCTTGCAGCGGTAAACGTTCAGAACCGTGTTTCGAGGGCCGTGAGCCTTTTGCCCCAGGTAGTAACGGAAGCCGGGGTCACAGTTAATAAGAGCCAGAGCAGCCGGCTGTTGATATTCTCATTATACAGCGAGAACCCGGCTTATGACGAAACCTTTCTGCAAAATTATGCCAAGATCAACCTGATACCGGCAATACAGCGGGTAACGGGGGTGGGTACCGCCAATGTTTTTGGTTCAAGGGATTATTCCATGCGAATATGGCTTAAGCCTGATGCAATGGCGCAGTATGGCCTCGTGCCCGATGATATCAATAGTGTGATCAACGATCAGAATATTGAGGCCGCGCCGGGTCGCTTCGGTGAGAATAGTAACCAGTCTTTCCAATACGTTATCAGGTACAAGGGCCGCCTTAAAAGCGCTGCCGAATTTGGCGATATGGTGATCAAATCAGTCGGCAATGGCCAGCTACTGCGTTTAAAAGATGTTGCGCGTGTTGAATTAGGTTCACTTGATTATACTTTCGATATTCAAACCAATCATTTGCCGTCGGTGGGTTGCGCGATAAGCCAAACAGCAGGTTCAAATGCCCGGGATGTTATCGACGAATCAAAAAAGATACTGGAGGCCGCTTCCCTGTCCTTCCCGAAAGGTGTAAAATACACTTACCTGGTAGACGCCAACCAATACCTGAACGCATCGATTGAAAAAGTGATCCGTACATTGATCGAGGCCTTCATCCTGGTATTTATTGTCGTATTTATTTTCCTCCAGGATTTTCGGTCAACCCTGATACCGGCAATTTCAGTTCCGGTAGCCATATTGGGCACATTCTTCTTCCTGGATCTTTTTGGCTTTACCATCAACCTGTTAACCCTTTTCGCACTTGTATTGGCTATCGGGATCGTGGTGGATGATGCTATTGTGGTCGTCGAGGCGGTGCACGCCAAACTCGACAAAGGCTATAAATCAGCCCGGAAGGCCACCATTGATGCTATGGGCGAAATATCCGGCGCTATCATTTCCATCACACTTGTGATGTCGGCGGTATTTTTGCCGGTTACTTTTATAACAGGTTCTACGGGCGTTTTTTATAAACAATTCGGTATTACACTGGCGGTAGCCATCCTGCTATCGGCTGTAAACGCGCTTACCCTAAGCCCCGCCCTATGCGCCATATTTATGAAGCCGCACGATGAGGATCATCGAAAGAAAAACATCATGGGGCGTCTTTTCGGCATTTTTAATACCGCTTTTGAAGCCACTACGAATAAATACAAAAAGTCAATTCACTTCTTATCCCATAAAAAATGGATCGTGGTCGTGGCGATTGCCATATTTGCGGTTACTTTATTCACCCTGATAAAAACAACGCCATCCAGCTTTGTACCCAATGAAGACCAGGGAACCGTATTTGCCGCCATCAGTCTGCCGCCGGCCTCTTCTATGGAACGTACCAATGCCATCGCCACCCGTATCGACAGTATTGGTCATACGATCCCTGCCGTGGTAAATACACTGAAACTGGTTGGTTTCAACTTCATTGCCGGTTCAGGTAGCGCTTATGCAATGGTGATCATGAAATTAAAAACCTGGGATGAACGAAAGGACGTCGGCCTGCAGGATGTGATCAATGAACTTTCAAAAAAGACAGCCAATCTTCACGGCGCAGAGATATTCTATTTTTCGCCGCCCACTATACAGGGATTTGGCACCAGCGGGGGCTACGAGTTTCAATTGCAGGATAAAGGGGGCCACACCATCGATGAGTTTTATAAGGTGAGTAATAGCTTTTTAGCAGAGCTAAAAAAGCGCCCGGAGATACAAAGCGCTAATACTTCATTTAATCCAAATTTTCCGCAGTACCAGGTGGATATCAATGTTCCGAAATGCAAGGAGGCGGGGATATTGGTAAACTCAGTCATCAGCGCCTTGCAGGGATATTATGGAGGGATTTATGCATCAAATTTCAACCAGTTCGGTAAGCAGTACCGCGTTATGATCCAGGCGGATTATGATTACCGGGCAAATACGATAGGGCTAAATAAAATATTTGTGAAAAACGGCACCGGCACTATGTCGCCGATAACAGAATTCATCACCCTGACCAAAGTATTCGGCCCTGAATCTATTTCGAGATTCAACCTCTTTACGGCGATTTCTGTGCAGGGTTCTCCAAATGCAGGTTACAGTTCAGGTGATGCTATTAATGCGATCAAGGCAGTTGCATTGGAAAAACTACCTGCCGGGTACGGCTATGAGTTTTCGGGCCTGACACGCGAGGAGCTATCTTCCGGTACGCAATCAGCTTACATATTCCTGCTTTGCCTGGTGTTTGTTTATTTCTTATTGAGTGCGCAGTACGAAAGCTATATTTTGCCGCTGGCAGTATTATTGTCGCTGCCGATTGGCTTATCAGGCACCTACATATTTGCGAAGTTTGCGGGTATCGATAGCAACATTTATTTGCAAATATCATTGGTGATGCTCATCGGCTTACTGGCCAAAAACGCCATCCTGATTGTTGAGTTTGCACTCGACAGGCGTCGTGGGGGCATGGACATTGTACAAGCAGCCATCGAGGGTGCCGTCGCCCGTTTACGTCCGATATTAATGACCTCCTTTGCCTTTATCTTCGGTATCATGCCACTAATGTTCTCTACCGGTGCAGGTGCTATAGGTAACAAATCAATCGGAACAGGTGCAGTTGGGGGCATGTTTATCGGCACTGTGTTGGGCGTTTTTGCTATACCGGTATTATTTATCCTGTTTCAACAATTGCAGGAAAAGATCAGCGGGCCTGCGTATTTGAAAAAATATGAAGACGATGAGGAAGCAGAGCCTGCAAAATAATCTATCAGTAATGAATAAAGTTTACCTGAAATATATTTTATTGACCTTGTTCATCAGCAGCGTTGCATTGTCTTGTAAAGTAACTAAACCTTACCGGCAGCCCGATCTGAATGTCAACGCACTTTATCGCGACCAGGCCAACACAGATATTACAACCATTGCCAACATGCCATGGCAAAGCCTGTTTTCCGATACGGTTCTAAATGGACTGATAAAAGAAGGCCTTGCACAAAATCTGAATTTAAAGATCGCGGTTCAAAAAATAGTGGAAGCACAGGCCACACTTGGTCAAACCAAAGCTGCCCTGTTACCCAGCCTGAGCGGCAACGCCAGCGTAACCCGTTCAAAACAATCATCGGCCTCGCTGGATCTGCCGGTAGGGACGGAGATCAGTACCCTGATCACCACCTATCAATTAGGTTTAAGCACTAGTTGGGAAGCCGACGTGTGGGGCAAACTGAGTAGTGCAAAACGTTCGGCATATGCTAATTTGCTGCTGACAGACGCTGCTAAAAGAGCCGTCCAAACCCAACTGATCGCTGATATCGCCAATAATTATTACAATTTACTCGCGCTGGATAAGGAACTGGAGATCACAACGCAGACTTTGCAGAATCGCATCAAGGACGTCGAAACCATGAAAACTTTAAAAGAGGCGGCTGTGGTAAATGGAGCCGCCGTAGTCCAAAGCGAGGCAAACCGCTACGCGGCTGAGGTGGCTATCCCCGATATAAAAAGAAGCATACGTGAAACAGAGAACGCGCTTGCTATTTTGTTGGGGCGATCGCCGGGGCCAATAAACAGGACTAAGCTTGATATACAAAAACCAATAGCCAACCTTCAAACCGGTATTCCTTCACAACTATTAAAAAACCGACCAGATGTGCAGCAGGCGGAGTATAGTTTCAGGAGCGCTTTTGAAAATACCAACGTGGCGCAGGCTTATTTTTATCCTTCATTTACCATCACTGCTTCTGGTGGGTATTCAAACTTGCAGCTGAAAGACTTTTTTATCAATTCCATATTTTACAACATCGCAGCCGGTTTAACACAGCCAATATTTAACCAGGGCATCAATAAAGCCAGGCTAAAAACCGCACGGGCCCAGCAGCAGGAGGCCATGTATAATTATCAGCAGACCTGCCTTACTGCAAGCGGAGAAGTTTCAAACGCGCTGTACTCGTACCAATCGGCTATGGAGAAAGATGGTGCAAGGCGTAATCAGATCACAGCTTTGGAGAAATCCGTTGATTACACCCAGCAGCTGTTGCGCTACAGCTCAGCAACCAACTATACGGATGTGCTCACCTCTGAACAAAGCTTATTGGCCGCTCAGTTAAGCGGGGTGAACGACAAGCTTCAGCAGTTGCAGGCGATTGTAAACCTTTACCGCGCTTTAGGCGGTGGCTGGAAATAAATTCGTATCGGCTTTAACGATCCTTGTCAATTGAAAGACTGCCTGAATTCTAACGGCGAAAGGTTGGTTTTTGTCTTGAATAGCTTGCTGAACGACTGCGGGTGCTCAAACCCTAATTCGTATGCGATCTCGCTAACCGATAAACCGGTAGTGGATAATTTTTCCTTTGCCTTCTCCAATAACTTATCATGAATATGCTGTTGGGTACTCTGGCCCGTCAATGTTTTCAGCGATCCGCTTAAATAACCGGGCGACACGTTTAATGCATCAGCAATGTATTGAACCGTGGGCAGCCCTTGCTTTGACAGGTCATCACTGTTGAAATATTTTGAAAGAATATCTTCCAAACGATCGAGCAATTGATGGTTGGTGATCTTTCTTGTAAGAAATTGACGATGATAAAACCGGTCGGCATAGGTAAGCAGCAATTCAAGCTGGGCGATAATGATGTTCTGACTAAATTTATCAATGTTTGACCGGTACTCATGCTCCATATTTTGCATCATGCCCATAATGGTCGCCTCTTCTTTTTCTGACAGGAATAAGGCCTCATGTACGGAGTAATCAAAGTATTCGTACTGCTTTATGGCTTTGGCCATAGGGGTGTTCCACAAAAAATCGGGATGAATGAGCAGCATCCACCCGGTATGCCTTATTTGTTCACCTTTCTCAATCTCAATTCCAAAAACCTGGCCGGGCGACATAAAAAACATAATGCCCTCATCAAAATCATATTGCTGCTGGCCATATTTAAACTTGGCATTAAAATTTCTTTTTAGGGAGATGGAATAAAAATCAAATACTAAATTGATGGATTTACCATAAGGCAAACGTTTAATAGTCTCAAAATTGATCACGCTGATCTGCGGATGTTCCGGCTTGGGAAGGCCCATTACCTGGTGATATTCGCTTATCGTTTTGATTCGAAGGGGTTGCGTATTTGCCATATCACAATATATTTATTTTTGATTATAAACTGCGGCAAATTCCTTTGCAAAATCCTCAAGCTTTACCTTGCCCATAGGTGGTTTATGCTGGTCGTAATCTTTTCGCAATATGCCGCTGTGTATTGCCGCACCCAATTCAACGAAGTTGGTAATCACGTGGGTAGGCGCCTGCCGTTGCTCCATGCCCTGCTGCATTTGCTCATTGGTAAAAGTTAACCATTGCAAATCAGTCTTGCCAATTACAGCTCCGAGTGCCTGTGCGATTCCGGCTGCTGTGCGATCATCACTTGCGACATACCGGATATTTCTTTCTGTAGCTGCTGTGGTTAGTTCTTCAGCCGCTGCGGCAGCAATATCAACAGGTGCAACCAATACAATTTTGTCATCACCACCATAGTTGGCCCCAATGAAGCCCGCATCTTTTATCATATCTGTAAAATTGTAAAGATTGTAATAAAAGTAACCAGGACGCAAATGGGTGAGGGTAATTCCTGGCAGCTCATCAAATATTCCTTCGGCATAATGAGCGCCAAGTATGAATCCGGTGCCTTTATCCAGGTCGGCTCCATAGCTGCTTAAATGGACAACACGCTTTATACCAGAGTGTTTTATTGACTGCGCGTAATTGTAGGCTGTTTTCTTGTAATATGCTATTTGGTCCGTCGCATAAAAATTTGGTGGTATCATACAATACACCGCGTCAGCGCCAGTGAACGTATCTTCAAGAAAAGTAACATCGTCTACCGAGCCAATAGCAGGAGTGGCGCCTAATGCTTCAATATCGTTTTGCCTGTCGGGATTGCTGCTGATCACGGTAACTTCATGCCCTTTCCCGACCAGCTCCTTTGTCAATGGCAGACTGATATGTCCCGATGATCCTGTTATAATAATTTTCATTGTTTAAATGTTAAAATAAGTGCCATATTCCATGTCCGCCAATAACGTGGTTTGCACAGGATTCCAACTTAATTGCTCCCTTGTTATTTTGCTTGATGCCGGACAGTCCAGTCCTGCGAAACCGGCAAACCATCCAAAATGATCAGCTGCTTCCTCAGGCGATTTGGATACGACCGGAATATTAAGCTGTTTACCAATGATCTCCGCAATATCCTTAAAAGCAATTCCCTCTTCAGCAACGCCGTGAAACCGGGTGCCTGCTTTGGCATTTTCTAATGCAAGCCTGTATAGGTGAGCGGCATCCAGCCTGTGCACTGCCGTCCAGCGGTTTAGCCCGTCGCCAATATATGCCGACACGCCTTTTTTACGTGCGATATCAATAAGCATGGGTATAAAGCCGTGGTCGCCATCGCCATGTACGGATGGGGAAAGGCGAATGATCGATGTACGTACACTAAGTGATGCCAGGGCATCTGCTGCCAGCTCCGAGGCTACCCTTGGATGTGAATGTGCAACGGGGGCAGGCAGGATATCTTCAGTAGCCAGTCGGCCCGGACTAACAAGTGCTGTGCCGGAAGTAATAACGAATGGATGATCAGAACCGGATAGTGCCGAGCCGATGGCCTCAATAGCGCGCCCATCTGTTTCGCAAACCTCTTTAAACCTGGCGAAATCATGAATGAATCCTGTGTGGATCACACCATCTGAGGCGCTGGCCCCGCTTTTTAAACTTTCCAGGTCTTCAAGGTCGCCCCTGTGAACTTGTGCACCTATAACTTCAAGTGCTTTTGCGGAAGAATCCGATCGTGCCAACCCAATTACTTTATGGCCTGCCGCTATTAATTCCTGAACTACTGCTGAACCAACGAAGCCCGAGGCTCCTGTAACAAATACACGCATATTTTTAATTTTTATAGGTTAATTCTGTTTGTGCCAACGAAACGCCGTTATGAGTTTTGTTGCCGATACAAAGGTGGGTAACAATAAAGAAGCTGATGTAGCCGAATCTACTCTTGTTGTAGCCGAAATCAGGTTGGCCTAAATTAAAGAAGGATTGGGAGCATTAATCGAATATTAAATTTGAGTCATTTTGTAGATGGCCAGGTTTTAAACCAACCGTTATTTACTAATTTTATCTTACTATTTTATTAATCATCAAAATCAAAACCTATGAGTACGATTACAGTAAAAGACGGAACCGAAATTTATTACAAGGACTGGGGAACAGGTCAACCACTTGTTTTTCATCACGGCTGGCCTTTATCCGGCGATGACTGGGATGCACAGATGATGTTTTTCCTGGGCCAGGGATATCGGGTTATCGCCCATGACCGTCGCGGGCACGGCAGATCAACCCAGGCTTCAGGCGGTCACGACATGGATACTTACGCTGCTGACGTTGCCACGCTTACGGAGGCACTTGATCTGAAGGATGCCGTTCACATTGGCCACTCTACCGGTGGTGGCGAAGCCATTCATTATGCCGCTAATCTTGGGAAGGCCCGTGTGGCCAAAGTGGTGCTGATCAGCGCGGTTACTCCACTAATGGTAAAGACGGAAAATAATCCGGATGGGATCCCTATGTCGGTATTTGATGAGATACGCGCAGGCACGGCATTTAACAGGGCGCAATATTTCCAGGATTTCACTATCCCGTTTTACGGTTACAACCGTGAGGGAGCGAAAATATCACAGGGAATAAGGGATAATTGGTGGCGCCAGGGAATGATGGGCGGAGTAAAAGCGCATGTTGAAGGTATCAAGGCTTTCTCAGAAACAGATTTTACTGAAGACCTTAAAAGCGTAGATATCCCGGTGCTGGTTTTGCATGGTGAAGATGATCAGATCGTTCCATTTCCAATTTCGGGCGCAAAAGCTGTAAAGCTTTTGAAAAATGGAAAACTTATCTCATACCCGGGTTTCCCTCATGGTATGCCTGCGACAGAAGCTGCAACCATAAATAAGGACCTGTTGGCTTTTATCAAATCATAAATAACGTACCTGGAATTAATTCGCCAGGACTTTGAAAGCTGTCACTATAAAAAATGTGACAGCTTTTTTTCTTGCAAATATTTTACCGGTCAATGTTAGTGCCCTGCACGTGAATGTCAGGAGTGACCCGCCGTAGCCGCATCAAACACACGGCAGAAATTGCCGCCGCCTATCTTACCGATCTCATCCGCTGTAAACCCGGTCTTTAACATTGCATCCACAACCGCGTAATAGAACCCTGTCTTCTGATCCTGCCAGGCTTCGTTGGTTCGCTCGCCAACCCTACGATTTTGATTGCCACCCTGGGGGCTATAAGATGGGGTCAACTTGGTATCAGTTCCAATGCAGACGTGATCCGCTCCAATAACATCAACCAGGGCCCGAACATTTTGAGCATACTCCAATGGAGAGTCAGCCAAATGTGTCCACACGCCGATTATGCCGCCCGCATCGGCAACGATTTTAGCTTGTTCTTTGCTGATGAGTCTTGGCCGCATCATGCGGGCCATGTTCTCATTCTGCCCCAACCGGGTATCAAGGCCGGTGTGCGAGATGATTACAGGGTGCGCCGCCAATTTCAGCGCTGCTGCCACAGTCTCCGGGTTGGCATGTGCCAGGTCTATGAGAATCCCCAGCCGGTTACATTCCCTGACGATGTCCGCCCCAAATGCCGTCAGCCCGCCCCAGCGTGGCGGGTTGGTATAAACGTCGCCCAAGGGCACTGATGCATCGCTGTCATGAAGTAATCCGAGGTGACGAAGGCCCCGAGTGTAAGCTACACCTAACCGATCCAATTTGCCTTCCAAAAAGTGTCCCCCTTCGACGGACTGGATGACGGTAGGCTGTTGTTTCTTGTGTGTGGCGCGGAGATCTGCCATATTAAGGGCGCGTTTCATGCCATTGCTTTTCAGCTGCTGGTCCATGGCAGTCAAACCATTCAGGAACCGGTCATAGGCTTCTCCCGGATTTTGTAATTTTTGATAATCAAGCGCGAATGTCATACAGATGGCCGATAAGCCTGAACGCTTCATTTCGCCCGTCAAGTCGATATTCGGCCCAGGCACCTCAGCCGTAATAAGCGGGACATCGATATGATTGTGGGTATCTACCCCGATGGTATCAGCTACGATTTTGGCCACCTTTGGATCGATATCGTCAATTGCCCATGCAGCCAATGGGCTTGACATCATTGCTGCGCCAGCCCCGGCGACTGTCACTGTAGCAAGGAATTCCCGCCGTGACCATTTTGGTTGAAGTTTTGTCATGTTATTCAAATATAACCAGTATTGTCGGCTGCATCCTGAAACAATCGTCCTTTGGCCGGTTTTTGCCGATCAGGGCTTAAGATAACCGGATAAGAGGTCGCTCAAAGACTGGTGGTAAATATTTGAAATGGGGAAGGGCAGTAAAGGCTGACCTTTTTCTAAAAGTCAGCCCTTATCTATAACCTGCAAATATTACAGACTCACTTCTGTTGCTATCGTAATAGGTTCAATTACGGTATGCGCAGCTTTTATGGCAGCATTTGCCGGATCGTTGATCATGGCGGCAAGTGTATCCAGGTCGTCTGTTTCGATAAGCAGCAGGACTGAATTAGGGTCGTCAGCATCCTGGAAGGTTCTGAAATGAGACGAAGCTTTTTTAAATAATTCTACCCTGTCTGCGTGGCCATTAAGCCATGTGTTGATGTCGCCTACTTTGTGGCGGGCAATGATTGTTTGCATAAGAAAGGTTTTAATTTATTGGGTTTCTTAATATTAAATGAGATTTCCCCTGATCTATTGAGCGTCTGTATAAAGTTGAATAAGAGGCGTTCCGATCACACCGGCGCTCGTCATCAGCTTTTTCTTTTCATCAGAAAATAGAGCAGCTTTTGCCTTTGCCATGTCGGTAATGTCGAATACGATATGTACCAGGTTGGGGTCATCAATACCGCGCGCCAATGCCACATCAGTCATACCCTCGCTTGCACGCTTTGCTGTGCCTTCGCCATCATAAACTTTCAGCCATGCGTCAAAGTCCTTCACTTTGTGTGTGATGATCACCCATTGCTTTTCGTGACCATTGGGGTTATACCTTATTGCGTGAAAATATTCAACGTCCGGTTTTGAGATCACCCCGCTTTTCGTCATTGCATCTTTCAGCCTCGGATCGGCTGCAAATGCCTTAGCCTTAGCAACATCCGAAAGTTTCAGCACAACAAGAAGCCGGTTGGCGCTGTCGACACCCCTGCCTACTGTTATATATTGCATTCCGGCGGCTTTGCGCGCGGCCGAATCGCCGTCAAAGCCGGGCCTCCAGGCAGCATAGTCTTTCACGGTGTGCGTAATTTCGATTACGTCAAACGGTGCCGCCATGGCGGGCGCTGCTGTTTTTGCGGAGGCGGGGCTGTCAGGGGCCTTTGTCGTGTCACCACCGCTTTTAGTTGCCGAACCGCCGCATGAGAAAAATGCTGTCGCTACAACGAGCGCCAGCATGAGCTGAAGAACTGGTTTGATCTTTTTCATTGTAATTGGTTTTTAATTGTGAAATATGGTTGTAAAGATTATAAGGCTACTTCTCTGGCGTACTATAAATAGACTATTGTTACACCTTGGTTTTCAGCGAATTATTGTACTAATATAATAATTGTATATTATATTTATTTATTGCCGAATATTATTTTATTTAGCGATGTGAGTTGAATTATTCCACCGGAAGAATAGGAAGACTGCCATCTTTTGTTTGTCTATTTTCAGGCAACTCTTACCGGAAAATCATGTTTTACGGCTCGTTCCAGCCGGCGCGCTGTCGGTTAAAACCTGTCATACGTCTACTATTTTCCTGCTTAGGTCGACTTTTAAAAAAAATAACCTCGGGTGTTGTTACCTTAGAATACCCAAAAAACAGATCTATGCATATAAAAAAACAACTCATGGTAACGGCCGGCTTACTTTCTGTAATTGCATTAAGTGTAGCTGCTACGTCCCCTCAGCAACAAACACCACCAAAGCTGGTGAATCTTAAAGTCTTCCCGAAAAACATACCCTTCCGGGTACTTGATCACGAGATGGACGCCTGGTCTGCGTCACTAGGCGTGCGTTGTAATTTTTGTCACGCGCGTAATGATCAAACCGGCAAGATGGATTTTGCAAGTGATGCCAAACCAGAAAAAGAAGCAGCGCGCCATATGTTCCTGATGACGGCGAAAATCAATAAGAAATATTTTCAGGCCAAAAAAGATAGCCTGGGGATGGTGATCGCTACAGGAGTTAACTGTAACACTTGTCACCATGGTTCAGCACACCCGGAGCTAAAAGTGCCGGAGGAACACAAAGGTCCGGGCGGCCCGCCACCGGGTGGCGCAGGTGCGCCTCCGGGTGGTAAATAAATATCACATTAATTTATTATGAAGAGATTTTTTGTTTTTATAGCGATCATCGCAGCGTGTTCAAATGTCTTGCACGCGCAGACTTCTATTACGCGTTCGACAATAACGTTCGAAATTAAAAATATGGGTATCACTACCGGTGGTTCCCTGGGAGGACTTACAGCCAATGTGCATTTTGCCCCAGGTAATTTACCAGCAAGTACCATAGTGGCATCGGTGGATGTAGCCACGATAAATACCGGAAGTTCCACAAAGGATGAGCACCTGCGCAGCGAAGACTTTTTTGATGCTGCGCGATACCCGAAAATTTCGCTCAAGTCAATAGCTTTTAAGCATAAAAGCGGCAGTAATTATATCGGTACATTTACCCTTACTATTAAGGATAAATCAAAACAAATTGACATACCTTTTAGTTTTCTGGATAAGGGTAATACGGATCAATTTAAAGGAACATTCAAAATAAACCGGCTGGATTTTGGAGTGGGTAGTTCAAGTATGATCCTTTCAGACGAGGTGATCGTTCATATCGACTGTGAAGAAAAAAAATCGGAGTCGGCTCAGATGTAACTGAATGCTGTAATTTTATTAAAAAATTCGATTATGAGAGCCAGTAATTCAATAAAAGCTTTTACCCCGAGATCATTTGCCATGAGTCTTTTATGGGGAGTGTTGTTATGCTCTGTAACGGAATGCACAGCCCAGTCAACTCCCTCGCGTTCGCTGCTTGCCCTTTCTAAAACTGATCATGTGCTGGCGATTATCGATCCAGCTTCGCTGAAGGTTATCGCGCGTGTGCCTGTTGGGTCCGATCCGCACGAGGTTATCGCATCGTCAGACGGCAAGACGGCCTATGTTTCCATCTACGGCGGAGGGAGCCTGCACGAATTGAATGTGATCGACCTGGTCGCTCAAAAACCTTTAACCAATGTTGATACGAGGCCATTGAACGGCCCGCATGGCCTCACCTTTGTTGGCGGTAAGGTGTGGTTCAGTGCAGAGGGTGCCAAAGCAGTTGGCCGGTATGACCCGGCGACAGGCAAGCTCGACTGGAGCATGGGAACGGGCCAGGACAGAACACACATGATCTATGTTACCCCCGATGCGAAAAAGATTTACACAACCAATGTATCGTCGGGAACGGTTAGCATTTTGATAGACAGCTTACTAAAACCAGCGCCTAACCCGGGAGGATTTACGCCACCACCTCACCAGGACTGGGTACAGACCGTTATTCCGGTATCAAAGGGCTCCGAAGGGTTTGATGTATCACCCGACGGGAAGGAGCTATGGACAGCGGCTGCTGATGACGGAACAATAGCTATCATTGATATCGCCTCCAAAAAAGTGACTAACACAATTGATGCGAAAGCGATAGGGGCCAACAGGCTTAAGTTTACACCGGATGGCAAGCGGGTGCTGGTTACCAGTTTACGAACCGGCGATCTGTTCATCTACGATGCTGCATCGCATAAGGAATTGAAGCGGGTGAATACTGGCCATGGGGCTGCGGGTATCCTCATAGACGATGACGGAACACGGGCATTTATAGGTTGTACGGCCGATAACTATGTAGCCGTGGTAGACCTGAAAACTTTGCAGGTTAGCACACATATTGATGTAAAGGGAGCGGATGGATTGGCATGGGCGGTGCGGCCGTGAGTTAAACGTTGGAGTTAAAGCGTGCCATTCACAATGTTATTGTTTTTACTACACAGTTAAAACAGGCATTGCATTTGAATAAAACATCTAATTATGAGCCAAATTAAAAAAGAAGACATCAGCCAGGAAGTGTTCGACCTGTATGATGATTACGCGCACAACCGGCTGGACCGGCGTGCATTTGTGCAAAAGCTATCTGCGTATGCGGTTGGCGCGATAACGGTACCCGCACTAATGAGTTTCCTGATGCCCGATTATAAAGGAAATGTGCAAATCAAATCGGATGATCCCCGCTTAAAATCAGAATATATAACTTATCCATCACCAAAGGGTGGTGGAAACATCAAAGGCTTATTATCGGAACCTAAAGACAATAAAAAGAAACTTGGCGGTATAGTCGTAGTTCACGAAAACCGGGGCTTGAATCCTTATATTGAAGATGTAGGCAGGAGAGCTTCATTAGCGGGGTTTATTTCCCTTGCACCTGATGCGCTAACCCCACTTGGCGGTTACCCCGGCAATGACGACAAAGGACGTGAAATGCAAAGCAAAAGAGACCCCAAAGAAATGGAGGAAGATTTTATCGCAGCCTATGAATACCTGAGAACTCATCCTGACTGTAACGGCAAAGTGGGTGTGGTCGGCTTTTGTTTTGGCGGCGGTATTGCCAATAAGATGGCAGTCCGCATACCCACACTAGCGGCAGCGGTACCATTCTATGGCAGTCAGCCACCCGCCGAAGATGTGCCGAAGATAAATGCGCCCCTGCTGCTGCACTATGCCTCACTGGATACACGTATTACCGGTGGGTGGCCGGCCTATGAAGCTGCCCTAAAAGCGAATAACAAAAAATACCAGGCATACATTTACGAGAACGTAAACCATGGCTTTCATAATGATACAACGCCCCGGTATGACAAAGCCGCGGCAGAATTGGCCTGGAAACGCACTATTGATTTCTTTACTGAGAATTTGAAATAGCACTGGCATAATTGTAAGCATAAGCAAAAGCCTCAGGTCGAAAGATCTGAGGCTTTTGCTTATTAGGGCAAAACGTACAAGTTCCGACTTTCAGGTTATTTGATCGATTAATTTCCCCGTATATTTATTTAATGAAGCCTAACGAACCAGATTCTGTTACCCACGAAATAAACAATGATGCACGATCAGACCAATAAGCGCCACATTTTGATCTCATGAGAAAACTATCTGATATAGGCCGCATTTTCTATGGCATCTCTATAGTAGCATTGGGATTTCTTACCATTTACTATCGGGATTTTCCCTATATGCTAGTGCCTCCAAAACATTCTTGGATACCTGGCCTGCCTGTGCTCGCTTTTATTTCCGGAGCCCTGTTTATCCTGGCCGGAACATCTATTCTTTTTGCGAAAAAGACCCGGCCGGTGTCTCTCCTGTTGGGTGGTGTACTGCTGTTGATATTTTGTTTATGCTTTATCCCCTATCAATTCCTGTCGGGCTCAAATTATATGCATTTGGGCGAGTGGGAGAACGCGGAGAAAGAGCTGGCATTAGCCGGCGGCGCATTGGTTATTGCCGGCTGTTTTCCAGGAAAAAATGAAAATCCCCTTACCCGGTTTTTGGGGAAGCTGATACCCTTAGGCGCCATTTCCTTTTCCATAACAATGATCAGTTTCGGTATTCTTCATTTCCAATTTGCAAAAGAAGCATCCACCATGATACCCTCATGGATACCCGGCCATATGTTCTGGATCTATTTTGCCGGTGTGGCATTATTCGGTTCGGGCGTTGCGATCATTTTGAGGATCAAAACCGGGGTAATCGCCACTCTTTTGGGGACGATGATCTTTACCTGGTTTATTGTTCTCCACATCCCAAGGGTGGTAGTATCACCTGCTGCTGATATGGGCAATGAAATTACCAGCGCACTTTTAGCCCTTGCCTATAGTGGGGTAGCTTTTGTAATTGCCGGTGTTGCTTTAAATAAAAACGCCTCAAATCTTTCGACCTGAGGCGTTTCGTTTTCTTAATCAAATTCTCAAATCAAACCGATCCAGGTTCATCACCTTTACCCAGGCTGCAACAAAATCCTTAACGAACTTTTGCTGGGAATCCCCGCAGGCGTATACTTCTGCAATGGCCCGTAGCTCGGAGTTGGAACCAAAGACCAGGTCAGCACGGGTACCGGTCCATTTGATTTCACCCGAAGTGCGATCAGAACCCGCAAACACTTTTTGGGAATCCGAAGTAGCCTTCCAGGCGGTTGACAGATCAAGCAGGTTCACAAAAAAGTCGTTGGTAAGAACTTCTGGTCGGTCGGTAAATACACCATGCTGGGAATGATCAAAATTGGTGTCAAGCACACGCAAGCCACCGATCAGTACTGTCAATTCAGGTGCGGTCAGGGTCAGCAACTGCGCTTTGTCGATCAGCATTGCCTCAGCTGTACTGGTGTGGTGGGTTTTCAGATAATTACGGAAACCATCTGCAGCCGGCTCAAGCACTTCAAATGATTCTACATCCGTTTGCTCCTGTGAAGCATCGGCGCGTCCTGGTGTAAAAGGTACGGTGATATCTTGACCGGCATTCTTTGCCGCTTTCTCAATGCCCGCACTTCCGCCCAAAACAATCAGGTCGGCGAGTGAGACTTGCTTACCGGTACTATTAAAACCTTTTTGAATGTCCTCAAGCACACCTAAAACTTTTGCCAGTTGGGCAGGGTCATTCACTTCCCAGTCTTTTTGTGGTGCAAGGCGGATGCGTGCGCCATTAGCGCCGCCGCGTTTATCAGAACCCCGGAATGTTGATGCTGACGCCCATGCGGTAGATACCAGTTCGGAAACAGTTAATCCAGATTCAAGTATCTTGCCTTTCAGTGCAGCAATGTCATTATTATCGATCAGTTGATGAGTAACGGCCGGGATAGGGTCCTGCCAGATCAGTTCTTCTGCGGGTACTTCCTTACCAAGATAGCGGACACGCGGGCCCATATCACGGTGGGTCAGTTTAAACCAGGCGCGTGCAAACGCGTCTGCAAATTCAGCCGGGTTTTCAAAAAAGCGCCTTGAAACTTTTTCATAGGCAGGATCTACTTTCAGGGCGATGTCTGATGTTAGCATAAACGGTGCGTGGCTCTTTGCCGGGTCATATGCGTCGGGTATCGTACCCGCACCGGCGCCATCTTTGGGTTTCCATTGATTTGCACCGCCCGAACCTTTGGTAAGCTCCCATTCGTAGCCGAAGAGGTTCTCAAAATAGTTATTGCTCCATTGGGTTGGTGTAGTAGTCCATGCACCTTCAAGGCCGCTGGTGATGGTGTCACCGGCATTACCTGTACCGTAGGAGTTTCTCCAGCCGAGGCTCTGCTCTTCAATGCCTGCCGCAGCAGGTTCATGGCCGACATAAGCGCCGGGGTCGGCAGCGCCATGGGTTTTACCGAAAGTGTGTCCGCCGGCAATAAGTGCAACAGTCTCTTCATCATTCATAGCCATGCGGCCAAAAGTTTCGCGAATGTCACGCGCCGATCCAATAGGATCTGGGTTCCCGTTAGGGCCTTCCGGATTTACGTAGATGAGGCCCATTTGTACCGCTCCAAGCGGATTTTCCAGTTCGCGGTCAGCGGTATACCGGCTGTCGCCCAACCATTCCTTTTCAGAACCCCAGTATACATCCTCCGCGGGTTCCCAAACGTCCGCACGCCCGCCTCCGAAACCGAAGGTTTTGAAGCCCATCGACTCGAGCGCACAGTTCCCGGTGAGGATCATCAGATCGGCCCACGAAATCTTTTTGCCATATTTTTGTTTGATCGGCCAAAGCAGCAAGCGCGCTTTATCCAAATTCGCATTGTCGGGCCAGCTATTTAAAGGTGCAAAACGCTGGGTACCAAAGCCCGCGCCGCCACGGCCATCGGAAACCCGGTAAGTACCGGCACTGTGCCAGGCCATACGGATGAAGAACGGCCCGTAATGCCCGTAATCTGCCGGCCACCATTCCTGCGAATCGGTCATCAGATCAAAAAGGTCTTTTTTCACGGCATCCAGATCGAGGCTCTTAAACTCTTCGGCATAATTAAATGCCTCGTCCATCGGATTGGATAGGGCGGAATTTTGACGCAGGATATTCAATTTCAGCTGGTTTGGCCACCAGTCGCGGTTCCTGGTTCCTTCGCCTGCACTTTGCTTTAACGATCCGTTTAAAAAAGGGCATTTAGCTGCACTGCTGGGGTCATTAAGCTCGGATAATTTGGTAGTGTGATCTGTGTTGTTTTCCATATTGAATGAGTAGTTTATATCGGGTTGACGATAAATCAAATTTAGGAAAATCTCTATTCACATACCCAATCAACTCTCATAAATAAGTAATCTTTATCATTCAGATCGGGGATAAGCCAGAATAAAGCTCATCCCTTATGTCCTGCGATGCAGCAGGCGCGTCTCCGGGAAGAACAAAATGATCTCTCGTTTGTCCATCTGCATAATTATATAACACCCTTTGGCTTGTCTTGTTCTTGAATTATCGCCAAATTTGCGGCAATGACGGACCTTAACGAGTATGAGTGTGAACTGCTGGATGCGGTATTAGAAGCCTTTGGCATTCCCGACAGCCTGACGCGCCGGCAACTGCTTGAACTTTTCGACCAGGACGAGGCTTCGGCCTTCGCCATGGTGCAGATATTGATCAGGGAGGGGCTGATCGCCGAAACCGGCAAACACGGTAATTACGAGTTGCCCGAGAAGCTGGTAATGAAACCCAAAGGGGATAAATTTCTCAAGGAAGGCGGCTTTACCCGACGTTATAAACTGGAACAGGAAAAACCCGTTGAAGTTGGCGGAACATTAGCCAAACTGCAACAGCAGAATATGCGGCTGCAAAATCTGAAACTTTCGGCCGAATCGCAGGTGAGTGACTTGGAAAAAACCATCAGCAAGCTTCGTACCCTGCAATATTTATGGTGGGTGCTGATAATTATCGGTATTATATTAGGCTATTGGCTCGGGCATCCGCATAAAAAATAGCGCAGAATATTGTGTTTTACTGTTTCACCTGAAACACCCCAAAACACCTAAATTGCCATTATAAGCAATTGATTTTCAGTTTAATAATTACAAAAAAAGCCAACTGTTTTACTGTTTCACCAAAAAAGTGAAACACCTTGAAACACCTGAAACGGTAACAATAGTTAAATAATTTAACTGAGAAGATTTTTGTTGATAAGAAAGCCCCTCTCCCCTGGAGAGGGCTTGGGGTGAGTCTACTGACAAAGTCGTGTCAGTACATTCATCAAATACATTGCGTAAATTTGTATATATCCTTTATTTAGGGTCATATAACTTCAAAAACCCTCTTTGCGCAGCAGGGAGTGATCAATCCGCTAGCTAGCGGAGATGATCGGTCCGAAGGACTCCTTTGGAGGTGAGTCCACTTTCGCAATGCTATCCATTCTTTCCATGCCATATTTAAAACACGGTATCGGCATTCCATCATATATTGGATTGTTGTGCAACGATCCACATCGTTCTTTGACATCTTAATTATAAAATCTGGCTCCCCTTAATGGACGGAATGCGAACTCCTTTTAAAAGCCTCAATGCGAAATATTTGAGCTTTTATTGACTATCGTTGTATTCTCTTCCGGATTCGGCTCAAAGATGGGTTCTTGATTCCCAGGTATGAGGAAATGTGATACGCAGGTATCCGATTAACAATATTCGGATGTTCATCTAAAAGTCTGATATACCGTTGTTCGTGTGTGAAAAATAATAATTCCTCAGCCCGCGTCTGTGAATAGGTAAAGAACAATTCCGCTAACAAACGGCCAAATTTGGCCCAGTTTGAATGGGTCTCGTATAAGCTGGCAAGGTCGCGATAGGTGATATAAACTATTTCGCAATCCTCCATCGCCTCGATGAAATAATGACAAGCATTA
>Ga0207671_10001504_pt1 | contig 26875 bp, 13 predicted proteins | sample KBSC24metaG_FD_184352 | JGI IMG/M metagenome (GOLD analysis project Ga0207671, IMG submission 184352) | Corn rhizosphere microbial communities from Kellogg Biological Station, Michigan, USA - KBS C2-4 metaG (SPAdes) (version 2) | ecosystem: Host-associated > Plants > Roots > Rhizosphere > Soil... | reverse complement strand
TAGATGTTTTTCCGGCTTTACCTTTTTTGGTCGTGATCAGGATAACACCGTTTTGTGCCTGGCTACCATATAATGCTGATGCGGAAGCACCTTTTAATATAGTAACACTTTCGATATCATCGGGATTCAGGTTTGATATACCATCGCCACCATCCTGGTTAGTAGAGGCTGCTGATGCCATCCCCCCTTGTCCAACGCTTGTTCCGAATGTATTATTGGGTTGTCCGTTTGAGTTGGAGCCGTTTGAAATAGGTATACCATCAATTACGTATAAAGGCTGGTTATTCCCGGCTGCCGATTTATTACCCCTTAAGATAACCTTAGCCGAACCACCCACGCCTGAAGCGCTTGGCGAGATCGTAACACCCGAAATTTTACCATTCAGGGAGTTCATCAGGTTATCACTTTTTACACGGGTAAGTTCACCGCCACCTATTTGCTGCGAAGCGTAAGTAATTGATTTTTCGGATTTTTTGATACCCAAAGCTGTGACCACAACTTCGCCCAGTGTTTTAGAGTCTTCTGAAAGCACGATATTAAGAGCCACTGCCGGGCCGACCACGGTTACTTCTTTTTTTGCGTATCCTATGTAGCTAACAACCAACACTTCGCCGGCGCTGGCTTGTACAGTAAATGCACCATTTGCATCGGTTTGTGTTCCCCGACTGGTTCCTTTTACCTGTATATTAACACCAATAAGCGGTTGGCCGCTGGCGTCTTTCACGGTTCCTTTAATGGCGTCAATCGCATTTAAGGTTTTCGTGGTATTGTTTTTTATAATGTGCAGATTATCTGCCACCCTAAAGCCTGCCATTGTGCGGGCGTTGACTCCAATAGCCAAACAGGGCATTATTAATGCGAGTAATGTTTTTTTCATGATTAAGCGGTTATAGTAATTTTGAAATTTTTGTTTGTATTTTCTTAGCGTGTTTTATCCATAGGCTGTTGATTAAAGTGTGTAGTTAAAATATCATCGTCTAAATATTCCATGACCAGGGCGGCGGCTCCTAAAAGTTCAGCGTCAAAACCAAGCGATGAAATGAGCAGTTCTGTTTTTGCCGCCAATCTTGGGATGCAGTATTTGTTTAAGGCCTGTTGTATGGGAGCCAGCATTATTTTAGCGGCTTTTGTACCCCGACCACTTAAAACTATAGTTCGTGGATTCATGATATGTATCAGTATGGCCAGGGCTTTCCCTATTTTGTAGCCAGCATCTGAAAGCAGGTCGATCACATACTGATCACCAATATCAATCGCATCAAAAATAGCTTTCGCGATCACTTCCAATGGCTCATTAATAAATGACTTTAATGACGATAGTTTGCCCTGTTTGATGCCTTCTATCGCCCTTTTAGTTACAACCAGCATTGATGCTTCGGCTTCCAGGCAACCCTGCTTCCCACACATACATAGCTTACCATCCTCAGACAAGGGAATGTGACTAAATTCACCGGCAAAACCATCGCTTCCCCTAAAAATCTCGCCGTTAACTATCATCCCTAAACCAATACCCCAGCACAGGTTAATGACCATGGCCTGATCCTTTGATCGCGCCGCGCCAAATTTTTGTTCGGCCAATGCAATTAAACTCGAATCATTATCAATGTATACCGGCAGTCCTATAGAGCGTTGAATATATTCTGTTAGTTTTTCGCCGCCTGTATCCAGGTATGAGTAATTCATGCCATCGGAAACACTAACAAAACCCGGCATACCAATTCCAATTCCAAGTATCCTGCCCTTATCTATCCTGCTATTGACGATACAATGGTTAATATGATCTATCAGTTGTAGTAAAGCATCAGGATTATGATTTAATGGCAACGCTATCATTTCAACTTCCGTTATCGGTTCGTTATGCATATCCATAATGAGCATACGGGTAGAAAACTGATCCATAGCTATAGCCATGATGTACATAGCATCTGGCTTTACTGAATACATCAGAGGTCTTCTCCCCCCACTCGATGCAGCATAACCAATTTCGGCCACAAACCCGTCTTTGATCAGCTGGTTTATTATTTTATTTATTACAGGGATACTTTTGTTATAAATCGCACTTAACTCACTATATAGAAGCGATTTTTTAAAATACAATTGCTTTAAGATATCACTCTTTAATTGGGCACTTTTAATTTGCTTATGCCTACCTTCCATAAATAATTGCTTATTATTCAAACATAATTAATTAATTCTGAATTTTTAAGCAATCTTTTTTATTTTTTTTAATAAGTATTACAACAAACAAAATAATTTTCAAATTTGACTGATACAAATAATACTATCTAATAAAAATCACAAGAATTATTAGCGGTAATTATAATACCCGCAATAATTAAGCGTATTTAGCAAAAAGGTAAGCTATATATTCATCTTATGTAAGAAGGTTTAATTAAATAGAGGCAAAGCTTTACTGGTATAACAGAAATCCAGACCTAATATATCACGCACATTTTATTACATTTATATCCTATAAATCATTAAACCTATGGATCTTATTATCAAAGTACTTATCGGCCTGGTAGCCTTTATTCATTGCTATATACTATGGCTGGAAATGTTTGCCTGGACAACCCGTGGACCAAAAGCCTTTAACAAACCGCTAGAAGAACTGGAAAAGAGTAAAGTTTTAGCTGCAAACCAGGGTTTATATAATGGTTTTTTAGCGGCAGGTTTGATCTGGACATTTTTTATCAGCGATGCTCAGTGGCATACCCATATTGCTTTGTTTTTCCTGATATTTGTAGCCATAGCAGGAATTTACGGAGCGCTTACCGTAACCAAAAAGATTTTCTTTATCCAGGCGGTGCCGGCGTTGCTGGCTATTATACTTATCTTGATCAGATAAGAAAAAACTTTTTAAACCTTTAATTTTAACAATTTTTTAGTCAAAACCGGGGCAAAAGCAGCTCAAAAACGTTCAAAAAAACCTCATTTTAACACTTTTTAACAAATTTCAACACAGTTTTGAGCTGTTTTTGAAACTTCAAGAAGTATTAATTTATTGACTACCAAATAACTACATGCCAAACGGTCGGTTTTTTGGGCTATTTTCCATTTAACCAAACAGCCCGGGTCTCTGAGAAAAGAGACCCGGGCTGGTATAGATATAAATATACAAAATATTAGGGAGATATGGAAATTTCTACACCGTGTCATTGCGGGGAACGAAGCAATCTCCTCATGTTCTAATCAATAGAATTAACTACGAGATTGCCACGCTCCGCTCGCAATGACATGGTGTATATTTTATCTTTACTTCTTACTCTTTTCATCCTTACTCCAAAAATCCCTCTTACCTGATCTGTACCCAGGTGTAACTTTCGGGTTTAAGGGTGAAAGTGCAGGTTATTTTATAATCACGGCTTAGGGTGTATTTTTTCGCGAGACCTTCCTGTTCCTGAACTGTTGCTGTGCTGGTAAGCCCGGTATAGTACAGCGGAATAGTAATGGTACGGGTGATGGTTTGCTTGAGTGGATTATACAGCATCAGCATACCTTTGGTTTGCAGGTTGGGATTTACGTGCAATATGCCGTCCCAATCGCGGCCATCGGCACGGCGCAGGTGGATGATCTGCGCGTTGAGTATATCGCGGTATTTTTTATACCAGCTAATCACTTTGATGACAGTTTGCTTGGTAGCCTCCGTGTCATACAACCGCGGACCGCGATAACATGCCTGTACCCCTGCCCCATAATACTGAATCATCAATTGTTCATAATCTTTTAAATGGTCTTTTAGGGGCTCCAGCACAGCTTCCGGTCCGCCGCCCTGGTATTTAGTAAGCGGGACAAATCCCCAGCTCATGGAGGCCGTTTTCTCCCAGGTACCGTCAAAAATATTCTGCCGGTTCAGGATCATCTGCTCTTCGCGCGAGAGCGAGAAATTCACTTCACGATAACCTATCGCTATTTTATTGGTTCCATCTAAAAAATACCAATCGGGCGCGTTGATATATACCCCTTTCTCATGCAGGGCATGATACAGATCCTTCTGGATCTCCATTTGCCGCCATTGCGAATCGTCCAGGCCTTTATGTCCCGGGTGCGTTGTTGAAGCACATACGTCGCCGGGATACGGGCCATCGTTTTCCCAGATGTCGAAATCTGTTTGCGCGTAAAAGGTTTTTATCTTGTCGCGATAAGCCAGTCCCCATTTACTGCCAAAACATGGCGCGTTGCCAAAGAAAGCCCCGCCTGGTTTACCCGTTTTGGGATTGATCACATCATCCTCATCACTTATCCTGCGCGAGCTAAATAAAGAATATCCCCCTATAAATATCCCCTTACTGTGCGCGTAAGCGGCCAGCTGTTTCCATCTTTTGATATTTGCGGCAGAAGTATCCTCCATATTGCAATGGCTGCCAAAACTTAATATCAGGGCCTCATAGCCTGTTGCCGCGCATTGATCTATCGCCGTGTGTACCTCTTCATCGTTCCGGCTCACCAGGTGCATAAATATGGGATTGGCCGTTGTCCAGGGCGCAATGGTGTTGTACATGGTGCGGATAGCCAGTCCCCGGCGTTCCCTGTCGTAACTGTCCATCAGCAGCTCATTGGTACGTACAGAGTTCAGCGTTTCTCCTTTTTGCAGGTCGATACCCGGCGCCTTATCCGGGTAGATCTCCAGCAGGCAGGGGGTCTGATAATCATAATTTACCTGCGAGGTATAGGTTGAATCAGCTTTCCAGTGCGTGGTCTGGTCACTCAGGTCGTACCGCATGGCATTGTTAAAGGCATAATTTGTCTCCAAATATATGCCTTGTGGCTTGGCCATATTAACGGGTGTACCCACCACAGCGCTTTGCTCCTCTACCATGCCCAGCACCTCACTAACCACCCTATTGATCTTAAATGATTGATCGCCCTTGTTGTTGATCCGGAGTGATTTAACGATCAGCGGTAAGCCATCATACAGTTCATAGGTAACCGTAACCTCCAATCCTGCTAGCTCGGGCGCGCCGGGCACATAGTAAAAATCAATCTGCTGGCCAGCGGGTTGATGATGATTGCTTGCCCAGAATTTACTTTTCCAGTTAAGTTGGGGTAACAATGCTTTGATCTCAAAACGCTTTAACTGGAAATCATTTTTACCGGCGCTGAAATTATCGATCCATTCAGGTAAAAGATAGGCGTTCTCTTTTTGACCTATCAATCCGCCCACATTATAGCTTTTGCCATTAATGGTTAAGCTGGCCTCTGGTTTAACCGAGCGCAACAACTGCTGCCCGTTAATGAGATTGATAAAATCGGTACAAACCAAATTGGGATTCAACCTAAAAGTTCTTTTAACCAAACCATTATTCAGCGTGATCTCTTTACCAGAGGGAGTAGCTTTGATCACCGCTTTATAAGCGATTGGGTTAAGCAGCCAGTCGGCCTGTGTTTTTGTTTGAGCGTTAACCGAAACATGCGACCATGTCAGCATCAGGAACATCATGATCACGACGAATGCGCATTTCAAATGGTTATTGGAGTATATTATCATCATTAAGGGATTATTTCTCATTCGCGATCTCCTGGTCGGATAATGCCCGGTTCCAGATCTGCAGTTCATCTATTTTACCATGGAAGCCGCCCATCTCCCGCAGTGGGAAAAATAGGGTTTCTACCTTGCGCACCTTTGTTTTTTCCTTATCGGTGAACCGGATCCAATTGTCGTACAATTTCTTTTGCAGCTGATCATTGATATACAGGCTTGTGCCTTTATTGGTGCCCGAGATCACTATATGTGTCCAAACGTTTTCGGGAACGGCATAATCAAAATCGAAGTTATAACCGTCCCTGGAGAAACCTAATTTACCGGTGTCCCCCTGTTTTAATTTTACTACCGAATTGGGGCCTTTGAACAGCATCACATCATCGGAAGGATTATCAGCCGGATTGATCCAAAAGGAAACGGTATAGTTATAACCGATCTCGGGATAAGGTAATGTAGCTAAACTATTTTCGCCCGAAAATACCAGGGCCTGTCCTTTTATACCCTCGGCATAGGTAACTTCATGAAGCTGCACCCAGCGGTCGGGTTTATCGAAAGTAAAACGGGTAACAAAGGAGCTATCCGTTTTGCTTATTCTGCCTCTTATATTTACAGCCGGGCCTTCACCTACCTGCTTGCTGTTCATGGCAAAATCCTGATAACCACTCATTGTATGGTTTCCATCCCACATTTTTTGTGATAAAACCTGCATGGCCGGAAACACACGGTCGTGTACATCTTTTTCGCTGATGCCATTACCCACAATATCATTCCATGCCGCAAAAGAGCCACCGATGATGGTCGGGTCGCCGGCCGGGAAGCGCACATCACCGATCATGGATGGAGTCCAGTTTTCGTAAATATTTTTATAATCCAGGTAATCGTAATAATAACCGGCGGCGGGCACAATATACAGCCAGCCATCGGGTGTACTGATCTGGTTGTAACCCAATTTTTTCATCTCGACGGGATTGGCGTAACCATTATACCAGGTATTCATGGTGACGTTTTTGACTGCCACAGGCGTAGTGCCAGCAGCATGTGTCAGCGCTCCCCAAACCCTCACATTTTTGCCAAAACCCTGTACGTATTTGATAAAATGATCAGTAAAAGCACGGAAAGCTTCGGCGTCTTTTTTGGCATATTCATCGGTACCAATATGAACCTCTTTACCGGTAAATACCGGGTGATCGCCGCCTAAATACTCTTTCAGTATATTTTCAATAACGGTATAGGTAAGTGGATTGTGCAGATCGAGGTGATCCATCCCGTATTGTTTACTCCCAATTTCGGGCACCACTTTGGTAAAAGCAAGGGCATGTGCGGGCACATCAATCTCAGGAATGATGCGGACGGCATAGTCGTCGGCCAACTGTTGTAATTCGATAAACTCCTTTTTGGTGTAGGAGCCATCTTTGGCGGTTAGACCGGGATAGGTGGCATTCTCCAACCGGAAAGCCGAATAGGTACTATCCCAGCTATTGTTAAAATATTTTTTGAAGCCATTATCATTCAAATGGATCTGAAAATCGTTCATTTTATAGTAGGACATCAGCTTCACGTAATCTCTCAAAAATTGGAGGCTAAAAAACTTACGACCGTCATCCAATACAAAACCCCGTACTTTAAATTCCGGATAATCGCGGGCTATGCCTTTGGGGATGCTGGTTTGATGCTCCAGCAATTGCAATAATGTACGTGTACCCCAAAACAGGCCCTGGTACTGGAACGCGCTGATGGTGATGTATTGATCGACCTTAAAATAATAGCCCTCTTTACCAATGCTTTTATCCGGCTCGTGCAGTGTTAAGAAAATATCCCCTTTTTCGGGCCTGCCGGTTACTATGGCTAAATTAAACCCGGTTTGTTGTTTGATCTCTCTTTTTAAAATGGTGGCTACTTTTTGCAGTGTAGTTCTGTTGGTTATATTGATGACTATCCGGTCGGAGGACGTTAAGGAGTAATTTCCCACACCGCCATGCCACTCGCGCAGTGCGGGGATAACAAAGGGTTGAGGATTGATACCCTTATCGGCAAATTTCCCGGGAACAGTTACCTGTTTGGAAACATCGTATTTAAGCGTATCTGTTTGATTGCTGATCAGTTGAAAATACAGGTTTACCTTGCTCTCCACCAAAGGGGTAATAATGGCGCCTGTACTATTAATGATGGGCGAACGGTCGCTGCCCTTAAACAGCAAATGAAATCCATCCGGGCTTTGTGGTGAAACGATCTTTTTATCGCCAGGTTGTATAGTGCCAACTTCGGATACCGGCGGAGCTGTTTTATTATTGGTTTGCGCAAAGCTCACTCCCGGAATGAGCAGGGTTGCGGGTAATAAGGCTTTGAGAAGATGTGATAGTTTTACTACGGACATTATTGAGTGTATTTCTATTGATGGTGATCAGGAAAAAATGATATTTAAAGTTTGATCCTTGGGGATAGTGATCTTTTTATTAAAAGATAATAGCAGAGTATTACCCTCTTGCTTCAATTTTGCAGGAATAGGCGTTGTACCCAGTGTTACCGCTACCGAACTGACTTTGCTTCCGGCGATCTTTTCCAGGACTACGTCCTTAAGTTCCAGTTTGCCGTATTTCAGTTCTACACTATGGCTTTGTTTTGATCCTGTTTGTTTCTGGCTATAAGTACCCCATCCTTCGGCGGCTGTGAAGGGTGCTTTAAAATGAGCGCTGTTCCATTTTGGAGCAAATTTGATATAACCCTTCGGACCATGATATTCAAAGCCACAGGCCGTAATAAATGTGCCATAGCTGGCCATGGCACGGGCGTAATGATCGCTGCATTCTATCTCGTTGAAAGGGTTTCTTTTGGCGGCATGGTAGCGTTCATGGATAACGCGGGTAAGTATCAAGCTCTCATCCACCATACCCTCGGCCATGAGGTGGGCGGCAACCTGGTGCTCAAAGCCGCTCATACATTCATGAAAATAGCCCAGTTGCCAGGTGGTATTCTCGCCGTAAGGTTTGGGCTCATTATGCGGATTGGTGTTCATGATCATCCCGCCTTCGCCGGGCAAGGCATAAGGCCGGCCACCGGTGTGGGTTTTGATATAAGGCCCTACATCCATGGTAAAATTATATTTCCATAAGGCTTTAAGCGCCAACGTTGACTTTTCCTTACTGATGACCCTCGGCAAGCCTACCTGGAAGGCCCAACTTTGCCCGTAAACCTGGTCGATATGGCAGGTATTGTATGAGCCCAGCTCCTTTCTCCCCTTAGCTGCATCGGGGCGATGGATAAAATATTCGCCGTTAAACAATTCCTGCTCCATATTTTTGCTGCCCTTGGCTACATATTGCCCACAAACGTTTGCAAAGGGCTGGTCGTTCATTTCTACAGCCATAGCATGGGCGGCACTGGCGGCAGCTATACAGAGCCCCACAATCCAGGCAATTTCCCCTTCCCACACGGCGTCGAGCGTGTTTTCCATCGGGCTGTCGGTCATCCCGTCGCCATTCTTATCCTGGGCCAGCATAAACTGTACAGCCTTTTTGATCTTTGGCCAGTTAGTTTGCAGAAAGGTATTATCGGCACTCATCTGGTGTTCGCGATAAAAACGGAGTATGGTTCCGGCCTGCCCGTCGATAGCCGGGCGGGTTTCGTCTTCTCCGCGGAAAAGAATAGCCCCGGTATCTTCTTTAAAACCAAAGCCCAGATCAACCCGTTGCCTAAGATCCCTTTCCAGTTCCGGGAAGATCCGGGCAACCGAATGAGCGTATTGCCACACATGTGTACAGGTGCCCGGGCAGGCGCCCACCCCTTCCCAGCTCCAGAACCGGCCATCCGCAAAACGATAGGTATTGGCCGTTGCCAGTGTACCGATATTAACAAACGTGCGTTCCAGGAACCAATGCGGTAATGTTGAATTATTCCATGTGGCGCTCCATAGCTCCGTTGTGGTGCTGAGTTTTTGAAAATTGGTATCCAGGTATTGACTCACCTCATGTGCATCTTTAAAACGCGTACCGTAGTGAAAACCAGCCTCCGCATCTTTTACTAAATTCTTCAACTTCGAATGCGGATTATTAAAATGCCAACTGATGGAGTAATCGGCAGTGAGTGATTTGCCAGGGGCAAGATCCTGCTTTAAAGAAATACCTCCCACCAGTTTTTCGGGTGCCTCTACGCTTGCTGATGCTATAACCGGTGAATCAAAGTGTTGGTCAGTAACCGGCCAGGGCGATATATTGGCAGTGGCTTTATCGCTATTATGATGCAGCGTAAAAGACATGGTACCTTTATCCGGCGCTATTTTTAACGCTTCATTAGTCGTATCAAATGACGAAAACACAGTGGTTGATCGGATCGTTGTCAATACATTATTGACACGCTTACCTGTACCGTCTTTCCCGGAGAGTTTATTGGCCCCGTTTTCCATCCAGCCTAATAATGAAACCTGGATGTGGCTATTGGTGGTATTGATAACCGTAAGCCTTAAGATAGTAGCCGGCAAGGCAGAATTTTCAGCATCCAGGGGAATAAATGGCGAGTATATTTTTAAACTCACAGCTACTGGAAAATCTTTGCTTTTGTATTCCACCGTGGCTATGGGGTATGCCGGTTTAAAGATGATCTCCTCCCATTGATCCTCATTTAATTCTTTGATAAACGTTTTTCCATCAACAATTACTTTTACAGCAAAACCCTGCTCCAATACACGTAAGTTATCAGCTATAGCAGGTTCTATATAGGCCGAACCATCCCTTGCCCGTATGGTTCGTTCTGATGTACCGTCGTTCCATTTTACGGCTTTGGGTTCAATGCCTTCATGACTGCCTTCAAAAGTTTCATTGTAAATTTGCCAAAGCCAAAGCCTGCCATCGCCACCAGCATAAACAGTTCCTGCATGCAGCCCTCCAACGGGCATACCTATATATTTTAATTCATTTTTACTTTTATAATATGCCGTTGCTTCGCCGCGGTTGTACAGCGTCTTTATCCAGGCAGGATCAATATTTTTCCGTGCCGGTATGTTATGCAGCGGATAGCCTTGTTCAAATAGATCCCTGCTCCATGCTGGGAACTGCAACGCAGTTAAGCCAGCGGTCAGCAAGCCCGTCTTTTTAATAAAATCTCTACGATGGATGGCTTTCTTCTGCATATTTTAGTAGGTTTTCAGGTTTCAGATCGCTTGGATCTAAACCCAGATTTGGTAGTTTCTAATATCAATATTATCGGCAGGATAAACGGATGTTAAACAAACGTTTGCGTGATAATAAAATCAGGAAGTAACAACCCGGGATAATTAAGTTCCAATAAAATAATTTGTGGTTGGGTATTAAGCTATAACTGAATATATTCGTTTAGCTATTACTTACGTCTATGAATTTAACAGAAATCAAGGATAAGATCATCAGTGGCGATCTGAAATCGTTGTTTTACAAAGGAACAAATACCGAGATCCACCCTACGGATGTTGCTAAGATATTAAACTCCCTCCCCGCCGATACCGCGTTTAGTTCTTTCGAAGCCTTCGCCGATAAGAAAAAAGTAACCTTATTTCCTTATATCACCCATTTCCTGCAGCGAAAGATCATTCAGCGTTTGCCGCCGGTAGAATCGGCCAGGATCCTGAACCAATTGAACTCCACCGATCGCTACAGCTTTTTTATTTCGTTAAATACGCTGGAACGGTCAAATTACCTGGAGTACCTGGATGATGAGCATAAAAAAGAAACACAAGATACGCTGGGTTATCCAAGGCAAAGTATCGCACGCCTGGTTAACAATGATTTTGCCACCGTAAAAGCCGACATGACCATTGCCGAAGCCAATGAGTATTTACGAAAAAACCATGCAGATACCGATATTGCCAACGTGATCTATGTAGTGGACGACCAGGGTAAATTATTGGATGATATCCCGGTAAGGCGCCTGGTATTGAATGAGCCCAACAAACTGATCCGCGATATTATGGATGGGGTTTGTTTACAGCTGCGCATGGAAGAAAGTACAGAGGAGGCTATTGCTAAATTTAAAGAGTATGACCGTACAGCGCTGCCTGTGGTTAATAATGATGATCTGTTATTGGGTCTGGTAAGTATTGATGATGTGCTGGATGTAGAAGAACAACGTGACACGCGCGAAATGCAGCGTTTTGGTGGTCTGGAATCTTTAGAGTACCCTTATGTGCATACGCCTATTTTCTCGCTGATCAGGAAAAGGGCCGGATGGCTGATCATCCTGTTTTTAAGCGAAATGTTAACGGCCACCGCCATGGGCTATTTTGAGGTTGAAATCGCCAAAGCGGTAGTATTGGCTCTGTTTGTCCCCTTAGTTATTTCTAGCGGAGGTAACAGCGGCTCGCAGGCGGCAACGCTCATCATCAGGGCTATGGCGGTAAAAGAACTATCTGTAAAAGATTGGTGGTATGTGATGCGGCGGGAAATATTATCGGGTTTATGCCTGGGTACTATCTTAGGAACCATCGGCTTTTTGCGCATTACCCTCTGGCAATATTTACACTGGTATAATTACGGGGCACATTGGCAACTCATGGCTATCACCATATTTTTCTCACTCATCGGCATTGTATTATGGGGAACTTTAAGTGGTTCCATGATACCGATGGTGTTAAAAAGGCTAAAACTTGATCCGGCTACGTCTTCGGCTCCGTTTGTAGCTACTTTGGTGGATGTAACCGGGTTAGTCATTTATTTCAGTATAGCCGCTATTATGTTAAAAGGGACTTTGTTATAAATTAACTGCTAATAATAGTCTTTTGATTGATATCAAAAGGCTCGTAAGTCATCTGTTCCATAAAATAAATCAAACCAAAATAGCCCGTCTTCTTTCTTCCAGTTCTTTATAAAGCTCCATGGCTTTGTGAAGGCATGGCGGTGCAGGTGCCGGATTTATTTCTGAAAAGGTTTCTTCCGGTTTTTTGGAATGATAACGGCTTCTTTCATCCATATCCGCCAGATCCTGCCGACTAAGGGTTATATGGGTAAAATCAGCTATCTTTTTAATCATGGGCATAGCTCCTTCGCTATAATTAAGGAGCAGAAAGCGATCATCGCTTGTTATGATCTTAAGATATTGCTGCAGATATTTTTCGAGCACCTTTGCGAGGTAAATATCCAAAGCTTGCGGTATTTCTTCATCCGCGCCAAACCCCATTACTTCTGGTTCGATCAGACCAGGTACCGACTGCCAACCAGGGATCCTTTTGAGTGAGCTAAACACTTCATTCGGGTCACGGTACATCAAAATAAAAGGTGTGGTTGGGTAAAGCTGTCTGAGTTGCTCGTAAAAAAACATGTGCCAGCTATCGGCCTTAATCAATAAATGCTGCTCTCGGCCTGTTCTTTTTTGACCGTAATACTCAACGGCAATCATCAATAACCTGGAAGCATCTTTTGGGGTAAAACCGGCATGCTGGTATGGCAAGCGAAGCAGATCATCAAAAAATGGAACCTCGGGGAGAACAATATGCTGATCTGACGTGGCCAACAATTGCGAAACAAGGGTGGATCCGCAGCGTGAAATATGAAAAATAAAAGCTGTTGGCTCAACGGAATTTAAACTACCTGCCCATTCCTCAAACATACAGAGGTCACTTATAGACGATATAGCGGAATGAGCGCTATTGAGCCCCTTAAGTTTCAAAATGGTTTCATCAAAAAAAGGTTCGGTAAATGTTTTATTAAAGGCATTTAACCAGCGACAGTGTATTTGCCCCTGCAGGTTTACCAATTTGTATGGGATCCAGTTTTTAAGAGGGAGTTGATCCATATTCATCTAAATAGCAGTACCGCTCAGCTGTTGTTCCAGTTCAGCAGCTAGTTTATGGGAGGCGCTTGTATTTTGCAGCCGTAATTCTTTGATGATCTTTAACAAGTCACTCCCTGTATTTTCTTCCTTAAATGATATCGCATCCGATTGATTGATGATCCGGGCGAGCCAATCATTTACCTTGCAATCAACCACCAGGTGGATCCTGTCTGTAGGGCCCTCGTTTGATACCCGGTGCGGTAAATTAGCATTGATATACCATGATTCGCCTTCCTGCAAAGGGATTCGTTCATTTTCAATATAAAACAGCACGTCCGAATTAGTAATAACCGGAAAATGCAACCTGGCCTCTCCTTTTTCAAAAGCCAGTTCATTATCCCGGTGTTGTTTTATGATCGCACCTGCCTGCAATTTTAAAAATCGTACAGACATCACCGGGCAACCCAAACCGACCAGGAGCTGTTTTACCGAAGGGAAATATGACATCAATGCAGTATCCCGGTAATCGGCATCGACCATCAAATCGGGGATAATATTTTTACGACCTCCTCCCGGCGACCGCAGGGCCTGTACGGTCCAGGATCCCTCGTAATAAAAAGCATTAAAATGCTCCTGCCATTCGCCACCAAGAGCCAATAGCTCGGTTTGCATCGTTTTTACATTAAATGGTAAAGGTAATCTGGCGTAACGGATAATCATATTATTTAAGCGGAAAGTTCTGTTGAAGAATGAGTTCTATGTTTTGTTTATGACACATTTTTAAGCAAATTTTCTTTTAAACGAATTGCCGCATAAGAGTCTGCAAAAGTTTGTTTTGTTGGAGGGGCTGCTATCAGATAGCGTGCTTTTAAACCACATTTTTGTTTCCCATTTTCAAAAGCGAATTCAGTTTTGCCCATCATTAGCCCATCCCAGGCGGCCTGGGCCAAAACAACTTCATGTTTCCGTTTATTGAGTAACATTATAGGCTCACCAGTGAGTTTGCGGTTGTGTCCCCCAATGATCATATCAATATGTTCAGATTGCCGGGCCAGCTTTTTATTATCGGGTGTATCGCCGGCTTGTTTATAGCCCAGGTGCGACAGGCAGATCACCATATCGCATTTTTCTTTTTCTTTCAATAAAGCGGCCATCTGGTTGGCACTTTGTATAGCATCGTGATATAAAATACCAGAAAGCTGGCGCCCAACACCTGTAATACCTACTTTAAATTTACCACTATATATAATAAGGTATGGTTTTACCCATTTACTTAAGTTATCATCAAATCGGTAATTGCAGTTTACCAGTTTAAAATTCATCAGCTGAGCCAGTGCAGTCAGGTGCGCCTGTCCGTTTGCCAGTTCATGATCACCCACAGTAACAGCATGATACCCCATCTGGTTCATGGCATATATTAAATTTTGCTGCTGGGTTAAACTTTGGGAACTATCTAAAAAACCACCGGCATCCAGCAGTAACCCGCTGGTCTCCTGTTTCAGGAGTATGTTTTTTATATGATTAATACCTCCCGTATTATTATAAACGGCATCCATTTTTCCATGCAGATCATTAGTATGATAAATAGTAACAGCATGTTGCGCTAAATGTAGTGTATAAATACGCTTACTAACCGAGGCCATGGAGATCAGCGGCCTGTTTAAAGCTACAATTCCGGCCATCAATGACATCTGATTAAGAAATAATCGTCGCTGTTTGTTCATAAAAATTACGATTTAGGTTGTATAAATTACGTTTATAGAAAAACTTTTAACTTGCTCTTTATAAAAAGCTAAGTAATTGATTTTGTGGGTATTTAGTACTAAAATTAATATTTTTTTTGGTCTTAATTTCCAAAATAATTCTTAATATTGTTTAAACCTAAAATACTTACACTTATGGAATCCGACTTAGCAATGATCTTTTTGTTCGCGGGCAATTTTGCGCCCCGTGGTTTTGCAACTTGTGCAGGGCAACTCCTGTCAATTGCTCAAAACACTGCCGTATTTTCCCTTTTGGGAACTACCTATGGAGGCAACGGCACCACCAATTTCGCGTTACCTGACCTACGTGGCCGTGTGGCTATCGGACAGGGCCAAGGACCTGGTTTATCATCTTATGTAGAAGGACAAATCGGTGGTTCAGAAACCATGACCCTGTTAAGCAACAATTTGCCTACACACACGCATACCCTTAATGTGAACAATGCTGCTGGTACTACCGGTACTCCCAGCAATACTACCTATCTGGCCCAGGGACCAACAACTGGCTCAGGTCCGAATGCGCAGGTTCAAAAGATCTATACAACTAACGCCCCCAATACAGCGTTAGGGCCGCTTAGCATATCAGGTGGTGGTGGCAACCAGCCATTTTCTATCATGCAGCCCTATCTCGCACTATTTTATATTATAGCCTTAGAAGGTATTTTCCCGAGTAGAAATTAAAATTAACTACGCAGTTTTTTAATTATTTTTTATGATACGGCCGCTGAAGATTGGCTTCCTAACCCCCTATTCGGGTGTTTATCCATTTTATGGTCAACATTTAATGGCAGGGATCTTATTGGGCTTATTCAAAGATCCGTTGAGGCAGCAAGATGTTCAGTTTGTACCCGCTTATACCAAAATGGGCGATGCTAAAAGCTCGATCGAGGCCGTAAACAGAATGGTATTTTTTGACCAGGTAGATATGATATCCGGCCTTGTGAGCTATAAAGCCATACCGGATCTGATACCAGTGCTGGAAAACTTTAATAAACTCGCTTTCTTTTTTGATATGGGTGAGTATATCCCCTATTTCAATCATTTAAGCCCGAATATATTTTATTCATCGCAACAGATCTGGCAATCGCAATTTGCCTTAGGGCATTGGGCCCATAAGGAGTTTGGCGATACCGGGATGATGGTGATGCCAGTATATGAAGCAGGCTACCATTTAAACAGCGCATTTCATAAAGGGGCCAACGCGGCCGGTTCCACACGGATGGGCCTGCATGTTATTCCACGTGATCCCTCCGATATCAAACGGGTAAACCTCGATTCATTTTTTACCGAAATAAAAAAGAATACCCCTGCTTATGTCCACGCGATTTTCGCAGGCAAAATGGGGAATGATTTTTTAAACCAGTGGAAACAATCTGAATTTTCCAAAAACATCCCCCTTACCGTGGTTGAAAACATGGCATACGATGATATCCTGGAAGATACGGCCAACCTTGATCTTGAAATGTATGCCGCAACCTCATGGAGCCGTACGTTTGAAAACGCCCGGAATAAGGAGTTTGTAAACAAGTTTGAAACAACCGGCGGCCAAATGGCCAATATTTATGGCCTGCTCGGCTATGAAGCCGGACTGGCCTTAAATGCGGTTAAACCTCAGTTGGAAAAACGGGATTGGGATAGTGTTAAATCACTGCTTCGTAAGGAATCTATAGTTGGCCCAAGGGGCGAACGTAATTTTTATCCTTTGTCGGGTTTTTCTTTACCGGTAGTTGATATTCTTCGTGTTAAAACATCGTTGAAAAAAATTTATAAAACAGTAGTAAGCCAGGGAAATGGGTTAAAATTCGATTCGCCGGATTTTAAAGAGATTCATGACGAAAGTATAAGCGGCTGGCAAAACCCTTATTTGTGTATCTAACATCAAGCTTATGAAGAAATTATTTAAAAAAGGCTTTTACACCGTTGCTGTAATTTTCTTTTTTTGGGGGAACACATTCCCTGCTTTTGCAAGTCTTACAGGTACTAACCTGGAAACAGGGGGCCTGTATACGGCTTTAGCAAAAGACAACAACAATAACCTATATGTTACCCGCGTAAAGGCGGGCACCGGTGGGGCCACTTATGAAGTTGTAAAATACACTAATAGTACGGGTACCCCGGTTAGCATTTACAGTGGACTTACCCACGAGTTAGGGGATTATCCCTGGGGCCTCGCGGTAACCAGCACCGGTGATGTATATGTATCTACCGATTTCACCTCCAATGCAGGGGTCATTGTTAAGCTTACCCTGAGTGGTGGCGTATATACCCCTTCCACTTTTCAAAGCGGCAATTACTATTCGGCATTGGCCGTTGATGCCAGTAATAACCTGTATACAGCCGAATATGATGCCGGGCACGGTACTTATGCCGTTGTAAAATATAATGCTGGCAGTTCGGCAGGTTCTGCAGGCACCCGGTTATATGATAATTTAAAATCGGCAGCAGGATACGCTTATCCGACAGGATTGGCAATTGCTCCAAACGGGGATATTTATGTGGCAGACGCTTTCAGTAATGATCCTTCTATCACCGATGGCGGACATGTATATAAATTAACAGCTGCATCGGCTTATGCCGTTTCAACTGTATCATCCGGCAAATACGCCACTGCGCTGGCTGTAGATGCCTCCGGTAATCTTTACAGCAGCGAAAACGCGGGTGCAGGTTATCAGCTGGTTAAATACACCAATGGTACAGGAACCGGTACATCCGTTTATGGTCCCTTACACTCCAATGGTATTTATTACCCCTGGGGTATAGTCATATTTAACGCGAGTGATATTTTTGTTGCTGATGGCGACGATGGTGCCAGCGGTGGTGCCATCATACACCTGGTAGGCCCTCCTACCGTACAAGCATCCAATTTAGTTTTTACAAACATCAGTGGTTTTGGCGCTACAGCCAGCTGGACCAATGGTAACGGTGCTTCGCGCGCGGTGTTTGTTTCCAATTCATCAACGGGCAGCCCGGCTCCTGTTGATGGTACAACTTATGCTGCTAACGCGGCTTATAGCTCAGGCGCTCAGATCGGCGCAAGCGGATGGTATTGCGTTTATAACGGCACGGGCACAACTGTGAATATTACCAATCTCAGTCCCGGGAATACCTATCGTGTAATGACGGTAGAATATAGCGGAACGGGGGCTGGCACCAGCTATTTGACCACAACAGCTACAAATAACCCGGCCAATTTTAACACATTAACACTGGCTGATATCAATGTTACCTGTACAGACAATACAACAACTTATACACCCGGCACTACGAACACGTACGTCATAACGGTAACCAATTATGGCCCTAATACTGTAACAGGCGAAACGGTAGCTACTACCCTCCCAGCGGGCAGTACCTGGACCGCGGCATTTACAGGCGGTGCAACGGGAACAGCGAGCGGCAACGGAAGTATCAATGAGTTGGTCACTATCCCCTTTAATGGTGTGGTTACTTATACCGCTGTAGTACCGATACCAAGCAACCAGACAGGGCCGTTTACCAATATAACAACGGTAACAGCCCCCGCCGGGGTAAACGATGTAAACCCGGCAAATGACCAGGCCAATGATGTGGATACACAAAACAGTTTAGCCGATCTGAGCATCACAAATACCGATGGCCAGGCGACCTATATATCAGGTACCACCCATAACTATACCGTAGTAGTAACCAACAATGGACCAAGTAACGTAATTGGGGCAACAGTAACCAATCCTCTTCCGACAGGGAGCACATGGACAGCTGCTTTTACAGGCGGAGCTACAGGAACTGCCAGTGGCACTGTTAGTATCAATGTAAACAATAATATCCCATCGGGTGCAACGGTAACCTATACCATTGTCGCCCCGATACCGTCGACCCAGGTAGGTAATTATACCAGTACGGCCACAGTAACTGCCCCAGCTGGTGTAACCGAACAAAACGCAGGAAATAATACCGCCTCAGATGTTGATACACCTATAAGCAACATCATAGCTACCGGTACTTTAACCGCATTAACTACTACTTTCGGAACTCCGTCGGCATCAACAAGCTTTAATGTTTCGGGTTCCAATTTAACCGCAGGGATATTAGTTACCCCTCCGGCCGGTTTTGAGGTAAGTACCAATAATACCACATTTACCGGCACTCTTACTGTCGGCGCGGCAGGCAATATAACCTCAACCCCTGTATATGTAAGGCTTGCAGCTACAACAGCAGTTGGGAGTTATTCGGGCAATGTTGTTTTGAGCAGCGCCGGAGCCACGAGCGTAAATGTACCTACCGTATCCAGTACGGTTAACGCGTTAAATGCTGCGGTAACTTCTATAAATCGCACATCAACAAGCCCTACCAATACGGCTACGGTTACTTACACGGTAACCTTCGGGGCAAGTATAACAGGACTTACCACGAGTAATTTTTCACTTACCACAACAGGTATTGCCGGGGCAAGCATAACCTCGTTAACTGGTTCCGGAGCAACCTATACAGTGACTGCAAATACAGGAACGGGTAATGGCACCATCGGCTTAAACCTGGCTAATAGTACGGGTATAACGCCAGGTATCAGTACCGTGTTACCTTTTGCCGGGCAAGTATATACTATTGATAAAACCCCACCTACTGCAACCAGCCTTATCTACGCTTCAAACAATACAAACACAGCTTTAGCTAAAGTAGGCGATATAGTAACGCTGCTTTTTAGTACCAGCGAAGCTATACAAACGCCTACTGTTCTTATTGCCGGACATAGCGTAACCGCTGTAAACCAGGGCGGCAATAACTATTCGGCAAGTTATACCATGACTGCCGGAGATACAGAAGGGAGAATAACTTTTGCTCTTTCGTTTAGCGACCTGGCAGGTAACCCAGCTATCAATGGTCAGCCTTATACAGATGTATCTGCCGGCGATCTGATCACATTTGACAAAACCCTGCCAACTACCAGTGCCTTAACCTTTACCTCCAATAACACCAACAATGCCGAAGCCAAAGTTGGGAACATCGTAACGCTCAACTTCAGCACCAGCGAGGCTGTTCAAACACCTACTGTGACTATAGCCGGGCATTCCGTAACTGCTACCAATGCATCAAGCGACCATATTACCTGGTCGGCTGCTTACACGATGACCGCCAGCGACGCGGAAGGCACTATACCGTTCAATCTGCTTTTCACCGATCTTACCGGTAATAACGGAACAGCTTATACACAAGTCACTACCAACAAAATTGTTGTATTTGACAAAACAGCGCCTACAGTAACCGCTATTAATTTACATATCCCGGCCACTTCACCCACTAATGCGACTACATTAGTGTACCGTGTTACTTTTTCAGAGCCAATTTCGGGCGGTAATACAGGCGCGTTCAACTTAATTTCAACAGGAACCGCCGCGGGCACTATATTTCAAACTGCCGCGGCAGGAGCAAACGGATTAGATGTAACCGTTAATAATGTATCCGGAGTGGGTACATTAAAGCTTGATCTGAAGGGACCGCCAACCGGCATAAGCGACCAGGCCGGCAATCTGACAACCGCAGGGTTTACCGGCGGGCAAACGTATACGATTATCCAGGTTCCGACAGCAACCACCACTTCTTCTACTTTTGTTTCTACCACCAGCGAAACAGTGAAGGGGTCTGCAAATGATAACGGAAGTGCAACAACCGTGAGTTTCACTTACGGAACAACAGCTGATCTTTCCGGAACTACGACTACCTTACAGGCAACTACGGGTGGTAGTATAAGTGCCGGTGGAGGGCTAACCAATGCTTCTTTAACACTAACCGGCTTAATCCCTTCCACCACCTATTACTACCAGCTTGTTGCAACCAACAGTGCCGGAACCAATAAGGGGGTTATCTTGAGCTTTAACTCAACAGCACCGGCATCAGCTCCAACAGCAACTACTTTAACCCCTCCTGCTTCCATTACAATAAGCGGGGCCATCATCAGTGGCTTTGTAAATTCAAACGGGGCTGCAACATCCGTTGTTTTTAGTTATGGTTTAAACCCAGCCTTAACCGGGGCTACTACTGTAGCTGCCACAACTAATGGCAGCCTTACCGCGGGTGCAAGCGGTAATGCTTCGTATTCATTAACAGGGCTTACCCCATTAACCACCTACTATTACCAGGTTAAGGCTACCAATAGCCTGGGCACAACACCTGGTACTATACAGTCCTTTACCACCCTTGCTTCCAGCAATTCGAGCTTATCAAACCTATCTATCAATCCAGGAACATTAGTACCAGTATTTTCGACAGGACAAACATCCTATGCGGTTACTGTAAATAATGCGGTCAGTGCCTTATCGGTAACGCCTGTAACCAGCGAGAACCATGCTACAATAGCGGTTAATGGTTCAGCAGTATCATCAGGTTCAGCAGCAAATATAAACCTGGTTGTGGGAGCCAACACCATTAGTACAATTGTAACCGCCCAGGATGGTACTACCACATCTACCTATACCATAACAGTAACCAGGAACAAGGCACCACAAACTATTACGTTTGCTGCGCTGCCATTAAAAACTTATGGCGATGCCGATTTCGCACCCGGAGCTACCAGTACCAATAATACGATACCTATTACCTACAGCAGCGATAATACCGCTGTAGCCACTATCGTAAGCGGTAATATCCACATTGTGGGTGCAGGTACAGCCAACATCACAGCATCACAAGCAGGGAATGCGAACTTTACTGCTGCTGTGAGTGTAACCAAACAATTGACTGTTGGTAAGGTAGCTATTACGGTTACGGCCGATAGCAAGAACAAGGCTTTCGGTGCTCCGGATCCTGCACTAACCTACCAGGTCACCACCGGAGCATTGGTTGGTACCGATGCTTTTACAGGAGCATTAAGCAGAACGCCAGGCGAAAGTGTAGGATCATATCCTATCCTGCAAAATACCCTTGCACTTAACAGTAACTACACCTTAGCTTATGTTGGTGCAAACCTGGCCATTGGGCAGGTTCCACAAACCATCACCTTCGCGGCTTTGCCATTGAAAACTTATGGTGATGCTGATTTTGCACCGGGAGCAACCAGTACCAACAACTCCATCCCGGTTACTTATAGCAGTGATAATACCACGGTTGCCACTATAGTGAGCGGCAAGATCCATATTGTAGGCGCGGGTACGGCCAACATTACCGCATCACAGGCAGGGAATGCAAACTATACCGCTGCTGTGAATGTAACTAAACCGTTAACTGTAGGTAAAGTAGCCATCACCGTTACTGCCGATGCCAAGAGTAAAGTATTCGGTGCTCCTGATCCTGCACTGACCTATCAGGTCACCATTGGAGCATTGGTAGGTACCGATGCATTTTCAGGAGTATTGAGCAGGACTCCGGGCGAAAGCGTAGGCTCTTATCCAATCCTGCAAAATACCCTTGCACTTAATAGCAACTACACATTAACCTATGTAGGCGCAAATCTGTCTATAGGTCAAACCGCACAGACCATCACCTTCGCGGCTTTGCCTCTGAAAACGTATGGCGATGCCGATTTTGTTCCAGGAGCTACTAGTACCAACAATACCATACCGATCACTTACAGCAGCGATAATACCGCGGTTGCCACTATTGTAAGTGGCAAGATCCATATTGTAGGCGCAGGTACCGCCAATATCATCGCGTCCCAGGCCGGGAATGCAAACTATACCGCTGCCGTTAACGTAAGCAAGCCATTTACTGTAGGTAAAGTGGCCATAACCGTTACCGCTGATGCCAAAAGCAAAACATTTGGAGCTCCTGATCCGGTGCTGACCTATCAGGTAACCAGCGGAGCATTAGTGGGTACCGATGCTTTCACAGGAGCATTAAGCAGAACTGTCGGCGAAGGCGTGGGCTCTTACCCTATCTTACAAAACACACTGGCGCTTACCGGCAACTATACGCTAACCTATGTTGGCGCCAATCTGACCATTGGTCAAACCACGCAAACCATCACCTTTGCGGCCTTGCCTTTAAAAACTTATGGTGATGCTGATTTTGCGCCGGGAGCTACCAGCACCAACAATACCATACCGATCTTATACAGCAGCGATAATACTGCGGTTGCTATTATAGTAAGCGGCAAGATCCATATTGTAGGTGCCGGTACGGCCAACATTACCGCTTCGCAGGCAGGTAATACAAATTATGCTGCTGCGGTGAATGTAACCAAACAATTGACTGTAGGTAAAGTAGCTATTACCGTAACCGCCGATGCCAAGAGCAAAGCTTTTGGCGCTCCTGATCCGGCATTAACTTATAGTATTACTTCCGGAGCATTGGTAGGTACTGATGCCTTCACCGGAACATTAAGCAGAACTGCGGGCGAAAGTGTAGGTTCTTATCCTATCTTACAAAACACACTGGCACTTAATGGCAACTATGCCTTAACTTACGTGGGCGCCAATTTGAGCATCGGTCAAACCACACAAACCATCACTTTTGCAGCCCTGCCTTTAAAAACATATGGCGATGCCGATTTTGCTCCGGGAGCTACCAGTACAAACAATACCATACCGATCACCTACAGCAGTGACAACACTTCGGTAGCAACAATCGTAAGCGGCAAGATCCATATCGTAGGCGCAGGTACAGCCAACATTACCGCCTCACAGGCAGGTAACGCGGCTTATACGGCGGCCGCAAATGTAAGCAGGCAACTTACTGTGGGTAAAGCAGCCATTACTGTAACTGCCAACGCTCAAAGCAAGAGCTATGGCGATGCTGATCCGTCATTAACCTATAGTATCACTACAGGCGCATTGGTAGGTACCGATGCCTTTACCGGGGCGTTAACCAGGAATCCGGGAGAAGGCATTGGTTCTTATCCTATAACCAAAGGAACACTCGCCCTCAGCAATAATTACACGCTTACTTATACCGGGGCAACCCTTACTATTACCACAAAAGCTATTACAGTAACCGCTAAGGCAGAAAGCAAGGGCTATGGCGATGCCGACCCGGCATTGACCTATAACATTACCACTGGCGCACTGGTGGGCACAGACGCCTTTACAGGGGCGTTAACAAGAAGCCCGGGCGAAAGTATTGGTTCTTATCCTATCACCAAAGGCACGCTGGCTCTTAACAGCAATTACGCGCTTACCTATATAGGGGCAAACCTCACCATTACCGCAAAAGCGATAACCGTAACTGCCAATGCTCAAAGCAAGAGCTATGGTACTGCCGATCCAGCACTAACTTATAGCATTACGTCAGGAAGTCTGGCTAGTGGGGATGTCTTTACCGGGGCCTTGACAAGGGTTGCTGGCGAAGGTGTAGGGATTTACGCCATTAAACAAGGCACACTGGCTTTAAATAGTAATTATACCCTTACCTATGTTGGTGCTAACCTAACCATAGGCAAAGCTTTGCTAAGTATAACTGCCGATAACCAAAGTAAAACCTACGGACAGGCAAACCCTGTATTAACCATTACTTACAGCGGATTTGTGAATGGTGATACCAAAGCCAGTTTAACTACCCCTGCAACGGCCACAACCACGGCTATAGCCTCATCGGCAGCCGGGGTTTATACCATTACACCAGCCGGGGCGGTAGCAGCTAATTACACCATTACTTATGTTAATGGTAAGCTCACCATTAACCCGGCCATACTAACCGTAACAGCAGGTAACGCCACCAGGATTTATAAAGAGGCCAATCCGTTGTTTACCATAACCTACAGCGGCTTTAAAAATGGCGATACACAAGCCAGTTTAACCACCAAAGCAACAGCAACCACGCTGGCCACAGCAACATCGGGGGTGGGTACTTACCCCATAACACCAGCGGGTGCGGTATCTGGTAATTATAGTTTTAGTTATGTAAACGGTACGCTGACCATTACACCGGCCACCCGTGCGTTAACATTCAATCCTCTGGCTGCTAAAACTTACGGTGATGCCGATTTTAACGCCGGGGCAATTGCAAGCTCAGAAGAAGCAATTATCTATAGCAGCAATAACACAGCGGTAGCAACCATAGTGAATGGCAAAGTACATATAACCGGTGCCGGTGCAGCAACCATTACCGCAACCGTAGCGGCCAATGCCAACTATAGCAATACCCCATTGGCAAGCCAGGCCCTGGTGGTTAACAAAGCTCATCAAACCATTGACTTCGCCGCTATTCCGGCTCAAAATAAAGGATCGACATTTGATCTGAGCGGGGTAACCGCAAGCTCGGGCTTACCGGTCACCCTTACTTCTTCCGATCCTGGTATTGCCAGTTTAAGCGGGTCAATATTAAGCGCCATTCATATCGGAACAACCACCATTACGGCTACCCAAAGCGGTAACAGCAATTATTTTGCTGCTACAAGCGTGAAACAAACGGTGATAGTAAACGATGCCTCGGGAGATCAAATACTTGTTCACCAGGCCGTATCGCCCAATGGCGACGGGATAAACGATTTCCTTTATATAGAAGGCATCAAAAACTATCCGGGCAACGAGGTTACTTTAATTAACCGCAATGGCGTATTAGTATTCCAGGCTTATAACTATGATAACAGTAACCATGTGTTTGACGGGCATTCAAATGTTACAGGTGCTTTACAACAGGCCGGCACCTATTTTTATAAAGTAGACTTTGTAGTAAATGGGGAGAAAAAGCATAAAACAGGCTTCTTCGTATTAAAATATCAATAGATGAACCTTTAGTAATTAAAAGAAATGAAATCAAGATATATCATTCATAAAAATACAGGAGCTATACTGTTTGTACTGTTTTTATCACTGGTAACAAAAGTACATGCGCAAAGCCAGGCTTTCAGCTATACGCAATACATGGATAACCTCACCCCGCTTAACTCCGCTTATTCCTTGCTGGATAAAGCGGCTTCGGTGAATATGATGGGGCGCAAGCAGTGGGTTGGTGTAGATGGGGCGCCCACCACTTTCCAATTTAATGGTAACATACCTATCGAGTCAATGGGTGCAGCGGCTGGCCTTATCGTTCTTAACGATCAGTTTGCTATAGAACGGCAAACAGAAGTAAACGTCTATTTTGCCAAATCAATCCAATTGGGGCAAAAAGATTTTTTAGGGGTATCCTTAAATGCTGGTATAAGAAACTACAGAGCCAATTACTCCACTTTAGATGCTGCCGATCCAACTTTTGCCAATGATGTAAGACAAACCAAACCCAATCTGGGCTTTGCGGTCATGTATTATACAGATTGGTATTACCTGGGTATATCCGCACCGGAATTGACTATCACCAGTTTAGGTACGGCATCAGTACAAAACAACAATAATTTTATAAATCACTATTACTTTACAGGAGCCTTTATCAGAGATATAGCAGAAGATATAAAAGTTAAACCATCCATGTTATTTTCATATGCCCGGGGGGTGCCGCTTATTACAGATTTCTCCAGTATATTTTATCTAAAAGAAACCCTTGGACTTGGCGCAAGCTACCGCATAAACGGCGAGGTCGCCGGAATTATATCATTCAATGTGAGCCGGTTCCACTTAGGTTATAGTTATCAGTTTGGTACAAACTCTGATAATCTGGGTGGTTTTAATATTCCTACGCACGAAGTTACCCTTAGCTATCGTTTTGGTAGCGGCGCCGTTAAGGCCAAGTTATTATAGCTATTTTATTCCCCCGCAGGTCCTTTTTCAGGATACCCTGCGGGGATACTAGATCTCATCTGGATAGCTACTTCCCTTCTATAATTGCAGTATTATTAGTATTTTTTTATTTTTGCGCCATAAACAAAGCCCATATTCCTCCATGTAATAAATAATTTCTTTCAGGAAAATAAACGAAGCCCCAACAGGAGGCTTTTGTAATTATTCACTCTTTAAAGAAAGGAATTATGCTTAATCTTCAAGCTATTACTTATATACACCCTAACCGGGATCTGTTGTTTACAGATTTGGATCTTATTGTCAATAAACAA
>Ga0207671_10001503_pt1 | contig 26890 bp, 8 predicted proteins | sample KBSC24metaG_FD_184352 | JGI IMG/M metagenome (GOLD analysis project Ga0207671, IMG submission 184352) | Corn rhizosphere microbial communities from Kellogg Biological Station, Michigan, USA - KBS C2-4 metaG (SPAdes) (version 2) | ecosystem: Host-associated > Plants > Roots > Rhizosphere > Soil... | reverse complement strand
GCAATCCGGAATCAAGGTCTTCACGCTCGGATTCGTCGTCGGCAACGGCGGCTGCACGCCGACGTGGGGCGGTGTCGGAGCGACGGTAGCGAACGACACGTTGCCGAATGGCACAACGATAGTTTCGCTGGTCCAGGGAGTACGTACCGCAGGCGGTGATGTGATCATCTCCTTCGGCGGCGCTTCGGGAACTGAGCTCGCACTCGGATGCAGCACCGTGTCGAGTCTTCAGGCCGCTTACCAGTCGGTGATCAATAAGTACAGCGTGAACAGCAGTACACCGGTAAGACTGGACTTCGATATCGAAGGCGGAGCGACTACCGATCAAACCTCGATCAATCGTCGCAACCAGGCGTTAGTGGCACTGAAGAACGCGAATCCAGGTCTCGTAATTTCCTACACGTTGCCGGTTCTGCCAACGGGATTGGTGGCGAGTGGTGTCAATATTCTAAACAGCGTGAAATCTGCCGGACTCAACCTGAACGTAGTAAACATCATGGCGATGGACTACGGTTCGGCGAACGATAATGGAGGTCAGATGGGACTCAGCGCTCAACAAGCCGCGAGCAACACTCACAATCAGGTAGTGGCGGCCGGCTTGAGCGCAACTATCGGAGTGACGCCGATGATCGGAATCAACGATGTCAACACCGAGATCTTTCAACTGAGCGATGCGCAGGGGCTGTTGAGCTTTGCGAATGCAAACAGCTACATCACGAGACTCTCGATGTGGTCTGTGGCCCGCGACAACGGCAGTTGCCCAAACCAGGGATTCGCTTCACCCACTTGCAGCGGTATTTCGCAGAGCAACTGGGCGTTCGCGAATATACTCAAGCCATTCGGTAACTAGTGGTGAAAGGTTAAGCCTGAGTACACGGATTACACAGAGAAATCGGTGTAATCTGTGTACTACTTCTTGTGAGTCTTTTCTTCCGACAGATCCACTTTGTCGTCAACCAATTCGTTTATGGTCCAACCGGAGAGTTTCGAATAAGCAAGCAGAACGAGCAACGACGGTTCGCGTCCACCACGCTCAAACAGCGAAATGCTGGAGGGATACAAAACCTCGCTCTTGACTGCGAGTCTCCTGATGAGTTCCGACTGGGTTAGACCTAAGCGAATACGGATCAACAGCAGCTTCTCGCCTAACCGGTGTGGTCTGGAACGGTGAGCGCGCCCCATCAACTTACCCTCCGGGATGACGCGCGGCTGTACTTGCAAAGCTTTCTAAATAGAAATACGCTGTAGCTGAGTTTTGGAGAGGCCCGGAACCCTTGCATCCGGGCGGTGAGCATTTCAGGTGGTTCCCGCTCGCCGACTAATCATTGAGATTATGTTAGCGAAGTGCGTGGCCCAGTGACAATCATATTGTCAACACACTTCGATTAGAGAGCGGCATTGCGGGGGGAATGCCGCTCACGAAAGCCCCGTGATCGTCCAGACAGGGGGCGAAGGGCGTTACCGTTACCACACGTGAAGGAAGCGGTAACGCCCTTATCTATGCGGTAATTCTTCTGCCCAGCCTTCTCTGCTTTCTCGTATTCAGATATTCTAGCCGCGTTCTCAACACGTTTTCCTATAACCCGATTGTTGAAACTGGATTTTCGTTCGTCAAGACATTTCACCGAGAATCATTGTTGGATACAGTCAGTACCGTAACGCGGTAGCGTCGGGTGTACGTGAGCCTTTGAATTTGCTAGGAATATCGTATGCTTGAGACCGACCCGACGCTCTGACCTCCTCCAATCAGAATCCCGACGTTTGAGGCAAAGCTATTTTTACGGAAGGGGTAACCGCTTTATGGCTGACTCCCAACCCCAGGCTTCAACGAACAAAGGCCCGTCGACTCAAGATGCTCAGACTCAAAACCGGCCCGCATTACCTGCGATTTCCCTTCCCAAGGGCGGCGGTGCGATCAAAGGCATCGGCGAAAAGTTTGCCGCAAACCCAGTCACGGGCACTGGCTCACTGTCAGTACCGCTTGCTGTAAGTGCCGGCCGTTCCAACTTTGGCCCACAACTCTCTCTCGCCTACGACTCCGGCGCTGGTAATGGCCCATTCGGCTTTGGCTGGTCGCTAGGCATTCCCAGGATCACGAGAAAAACAGACAAAGGAATCCCGCGATATCGCGATGAAGAAGAGTCGGACGTTTTTATTCTCTCAGAAGCTGAAGACCTCGTGCCGGCGCTGTCGGCGAATGGAGAAAGAGAGATTTTCGAGAGGTCGGTGGCTGATAAATCTTATGTCGTGCAACGCTATCGACCACGAATTGAAGGGTTGTTTGCGAGGATTGAGCGCTGGCGCGACCGCCAAACCGCCGAAGTACATTGGCGCGTAACGACGAAAGACAACGTCACAAGCATTTACGGAGACTCGCCAAACAACAACCAAATCGCCGATCCCGAAAACCAGCAACACGTCTTTAGTTGGCTACTGTCGCGAACCTACGACGACAAAGGAAACCTGGTCGTTTACGAATACAAAGCAGAAGACGCCAGTAACGTTGTAAACGACTTACACGAACAGAACCGCCAGCTAAGCGCCAATCGTTACATCAAGAGAATCTTCTATTGCCATCAGACTCCTTACTTCCCTGCGGACAATTCTGTCGTACCCAATGACTGGCACTTCCAAGTGGTTTTCGACTATGGCGAGCATGATTTAACTCTTCCACGCGTCGAGGAAGATGTGAAATGGAGTGTCAGGCCGGATTCGTTTTCAACGTATCGGTCGGGATTCGAGATTCGCACGCATCGCCGCTGCCGTCGCGTACTGATGTTCCACAGTTTTCCCGAACTCGGAGACTCTCCGTATCTGGTTCGATCTACGGATCTGTCCTTCGCAGACGATGAAGACACATCCCAGAGCTTGATTGCTACTTTTGTTTCCGCTGTCACACACTCGAGTTACGTCAAACAGAATGGTGGCTATCTCAGGAAGTCGTTCCCGCCCATTGAATTTGGTTACACAAAGGCGGAGATCGATCAGACTGTCCATTTAGCAGAATCTTCGTTACTGGAAAACCTTCCGGAAGGCATTGATGGCTCACGCTACCAATCCGTTGATATCGATGGCGAGGGTGCTTCAGGTGTTCTCACGCAACTGTATGGTGCGTGGTACTACAAGCGAAATCTAGCGCCGCTTTCAAGCGCTGAGAGATCTGGACCTCAGTTTGGCGTCACTGAAGTTCTCAAGTTGCAGCCCGCGCACTCCACTAGTGCGCAACAGTTGCTCGATCTGGCCGGTGACGGACTACTCGACGTGGTCCAGTTTGAAGGAGCAACCTCCGGATTTTTTGAGCGTACTGAAGACAGCAAATGGGACTCCTTCACCGCCTTCATCTCTTCACCAAACATTCGCTGGGGCGACAGTAATCTGAAGTTCATCGATCTTACCGGCGATGGTCACGCAGATGTTCTCATCTCAGAAGACGAGGTGTTCACCTGGTATCCCTCACTCGGCGAAGAAGGGTTTGGCGCCGCTGAAACAGTAAGGAAAGCGGCGAATGAAGAAGATGGACCACGCATCGTATTTGCCGATGGCACTCAGTCAGTTTACCTGGCGGACATGTCAGGTGATGGCCTGAACGACTTAGTCCGCGTACGCAACGCGGAGGTTTGTTATTGGCCCAACCTCGGCTACGGCCGCTTTGGATCTAAAGTGACGATGGGTAACGCTCCACTCCTCGATCATCCCGATCTGTTTGACCAGAAGCGCGTCCGGCTCGCCGACATCGACGGCTCGGGTGTCACTGACATTATCTATTTGGGCCAGGATCTAATCAGTGTTTACTTCAATCGCTCAGGTAATAGCTGGAGTCCGGCCCTCGCGTTGGATCAAATGCCGCCGGTCGACAACCTCGCCTCAATCATGGCGATGGACCTGCTGGGCAACGGCACGGCTTGTCTTGTTTGGTCCCATCCCGGGCCTGCCCACGCCAATCAAGCAATGCGTTACGTCGATTTGATGGGAGGAACCAAGCCTCATCTGCTGACGACGATCAAAAACAACCTCGGCGCAGAGACGCGCATGAAGTATGTGCCGTCAACTGTCTTCTACCTCAACGATCTTTACGATGGAAAGCCGTGGATTACTCGGTTGCCTTTTCCCGTGCATGTAATCGAACAGGTGGAAGTGTTCGATTGGGTGAGCAAGACGAAGCTGGTTACCCGGTACAAGTATCACCACGGGTACTTCGATGGTGTTGAACGTGAATTTCGCGGGTTCGGCATGGTCGAACAATGGGACACGGAGCAATTTGTTGTCTTGAGCAATGGCGGCACTTTTCCAGAGGCGACGAACGTTGACGACGCGTCGCATATCCCGCCAGTTTGCGTAAAAACCTGGTTTCACACGGGCGCATATTTCCAGGAAGGCCGCATTTCTCGTCACTTTGAGGATGAGTACTACCGCGAGGGTGACGAAAGTGAAGGAAACTCCGGACTGACGAATGAGCAAGTCGAAGCGATGCTCTTGCCTGATACCGAAGTCCCGACGGCACTCAAACTAGCGGATGGCTCATCTGTTCCATGGGAGCTAACAGCCGAGGAAGTTCGCGAAGCTTGCCGCGCGCTGAAGGGCTCAATCCTGCGCCAGGAGATCTACGCTCTGGACGGCAGCGACGAGGAGGATCGACCCTACAGCGCATCCGAACGCAGCTACACCATCGAACTGCTGCAACCACAAGGCGAAAACAAACACGCGGTGTTCTTCACGCACTCCCGCGAAACAGTTGACTTCCACTACGAACGCAAATTGTTTGACGTGTTGGGCAATAAACTTGCTGACCCCCGCGTGACTCATTCAATTACGTTCGCAGTAGATAATTTCGGCAATGTCTTAACAGCCGCCAACATCGGTTACGGCCGCCGACATGATGCCGCCGAAGCCTTGTTTACTGCCGCGGATCACGCAAGACAAAAACAAACACAGATCACATTTATCGTAAGCACTTACACAAACCCCGTCGAGGAAGTTGACGCCTACCGCGTCCCCTTACCCTCTGATGTGAGAACGTTCGAACTGATCGAACTGCCGTCGCTGACTCCCGCCGCACATAATCCACAGATAACAAACCTGTTCCCCTTCGCCGAACTCGAAGCGAAGATTCAAGCCGCCGGAGACGGTGATCATGACATTAATTATGAAAACCTTAACGCTACCGGGATTGAAACCGGTCATCCTTACCGGCGGCCGATCGAACACCTCCGAACTCTCTACCGCCGTGACGACCTAAGCGGTCCGTTAGCTCTGGGAGAGCTGCAATCACTGGCACTGCCCTTCGAGATTTATAAGCTCGCTTTCACTACAGGCCTGGTTCAGCAGGTCTATGGCGCACGAGTCAGCGACGAGATGCTCACCGACGAAGGCGGATTTGTTCACAGCGAAAATGATTCTAATTGGTGGATTCCCTCCGGTCAGGCGTTTTATTCGCCGCAGCCGGACGACACCTCGGTTCAGGAGTTGGCTTTCGCGCGCCAACACTTTTTTCTCGCCCATCGATCGCGAGACCCGTTTGGAGCCACCAGCACCATTCACTTCGACGATTACGACTTATTGACTCTGGAAACGGAAGATCCACTTCACAACAAAGTGACCATCGCGCGAAACAACTATCGCGTCCTCCAGCCGGAGTTGATCACAGACGCCAACCGCAATCGTTCAGAGGTGGCCTTCGATGCAATGGGCCTGGTAGTAGGCACGGCGTTAAGGGGAAAAGCAGACGAGAGCAAAGGCGATTCGCTCGCTGACTTTGAGCCTGACCTGGATGACGCGACCATCAGCGAGCACCTCGACAATCCGTTGGCGAATCCACATGCGATCCTGCGCAACGCAACGACGCGCCTCGCCTATGATCTGTTTGCCTACCAACGCACACAAAACGATCCGCAGCCTCTTTCTGCTGTGGTCTACACGCTGGCCCGTGAAACTCATGCGGCTGACTTAGCTGCTGGAGCAGAAACGAAAGTACAACACAGCTTCTCGTACTCCGACGGCTTCTCTCGCGAGATCCAGAAAAAAGTTCAGGCAGAGCCGGGCCCAGTACCACGCCGTGACGCAGCAGGGAAAATCATCCTGGGAGCTGATGGTCAACCTGATATGACGCCGAATGACGTCAGCCCGCGCTGGGTGGGCAGCGGCTGGACCATCTTCAATAACAAAGGCAAGCCGGTCCGCCAGTACGAGCCATTCTTCAGCGACACTCATCATTTCGACTTCGACGCGCGGATCGGCGTCAGCCCAACTCTTTTCTACGACCCGCTCGAACGCGTCGTGGCCACGCTGCACCCAAATCATACCTGGCGGAAAGTCGTGTTCGACCCGTGGGAGCAGGCGACCTTCGATGTCAACGACACCGTATTGAACGCTGACGGCACAACTGATCCAAAATCAGATCCAGATGCCGGCGGCTTCTTTTCGCGCCTCGCTGTTGCTGACTATCTTCCAACCTGGTACGAGCAGCGACGTAATCTGGCCGCTTCCGATCCGGAGCGTATCGCAGCGGACAAGGCCGCCGTTCATCGGCAGACTCCGACTGTCGCTCACTTCGACGCGTTGGGCCGCACGTTCGTAACTATCAGTCAGAACCGCTTCGAACGGAATGCCGTCGCGATTGAGGAGAGGTTTCCCGTCCGCATCGACCTGGACATCGAAGGAAACCAGCGCACTGTGCGCGACGCTGTCGTACAAAATGGCGATGCTTTGGGGCGCATCGTCATGAGCTTCGACTACGACATGCTTGGCAATGTCATCCACCAGAGCAGTATGGAGGCGGGCGAGCGCTGGATGCTGAATGACGTTATGGTCAAACCCGTGCGCTCATGGGACAGTCGTGGCTTCACGCGGCATATCACCTACGATGAACTTCGACGTCCGACAGGATTGTTCGTGACGGAGAACGGCAGCGAGCGATTGGCCCAGCGCACGGTTTACGGAGAAAGCGAAGGGGACTCAAACAATCATCGCACACGTGTCTTCCAGGTCTTCGATGGCGCGGGCGTTGTCACCAACGAGGGCTACGATTTCAAAGGGAATCTGCTGGGTATCAAACGCGACCTCTTGCCGGACTATGGCGTCGAAGTTAACTGGATTCAAAATCCCAACGCCAACGACGGAACTTTTCTCAGCAAGACCGAGTATGACGCGCTCAATCGGCCTATCGCGGTCACCACACCTGACAAGAGCCTCTATCGCCCCACCTACAATGAGGCCAGCCTGCTAAACACAGTCGACGTGCATTTGCGCGGCGCGGATACGGCCACGCCGTTCGTAACTAACATTGATTACAACGCCAAGGGCCAGCGCACTCTAATTCGCTACGCGAATGGAGTTGAAACGAAGTACACTCACGACAAGAACACTTTCCGCCTGACAAACGTCACGACCACGCGCACCGGCCAGGACGACTTCGCCTCGCAAATCTTCCTGAGCGCGGATCGCGTTCAAGATCTTAGTTATACCTACGACCCGGTCGGAAACATCACGCGCGTTGAAGACGCCGCTCTATCGATCTTCTTCCACGCCGGCGAACAGGTCGAGCCCGTCTGTGATTACACGTACGACGCTGTCTATCGTCTCATCGAATCATCGGGCCGCGAGCACATAGCGCAAACGGCTCACGACTTCAATCCGCCCGTGGACAACAGGCGTGATATTCCCTTCATCGGGTCGCGCGCGGAACCGAATGACCTGCAGGCCGTGCGCCGTTATATCGAACGCTACGAATACGACGCCGTCGGAAATTTTCAGTTCATGCGCCATGTTGCTAATGGCGGCAGTTGGACGCGTGATTACGACTATGAAGAAGAAAGCTTGATCGAGCCGGCCAAGCAAAGTAATCGGTTGACGCGCACCACGATTGGCAACTTTACCGAAACTTATACCTATGCCGACGCGCAAGGCCATGATGTGCATGGCTGCATGACAGCCATTAACAGCCTGAAGATGGTCTGGAACTTTGAAGACCAGTTGCGACAGGTGGACCTGGGCGGGGGTGGCACGGCCTTCTACGTCTATGACGCTTCCAACCAGCGCGTCCGGAAAGTGATTGAGACGCAAAACGGGACGCGCAAGGAGGAGCGCATCTACATTGGCGGCTTTGAGGTCTTTCGCAAATACAACGGCAATGGTGTTGTGACGCTGGAGCGCGAAACGCTGCACGTGATGGATGAGAAGCAGCGCATTGCGCTGGTCGAGACGCAAACGATCGCAAACGGAAACGCGCTCGACACGCCCACGTCGTTGCAACGCCTCCAACTAAGCAACCATCTTGGCTCGGCATGCCTGGAGGTGGACGCTAACGGCGCCCTGATCTCATATGAGGAGTATCACTCCTACGGCACGACTGCCTTTCAAGCTATGGCTGGCGCCGCCGAAGTCAGCCTCAAGCGTTATCGCTATACCGGTAAAGAACGGGATGAGGAAACGGGACTCTATTACCACGGGGCACGATACTGCGCGTCGTGGTTGGGGCGATGGACCGCCACAGATCCTGCGGGGCTTGTCGATGGCACGAACCTGTACACGTACGCGCGCGACAACCCTGTCCGCCTCAACGACCCGACGGGAAGAAAAAGCGCGGAGCTCGGCAGCGACACTAAGGACAAGGTGACCTATACCAGTGATAAAGAGTTGGAGGAGGCACAAGCACTCTATAAGGAGATCCGAAAGACTGGCCTCACCTTCAACTCTCAAGCCAGCGCCGACATGTATAACAAGCTCGCTCAGGACGCGTTCGACAAAGCGTCGCCGACATTGAAGCGGATGAACCAACCGCACACGACCATCGTCCGCCCCTGGACACTAGCCGAGTTGAGAACGCTGAAACTAGCGCTCGCCTATTACGAAGGGCTCGATTTAAAGAGCGGCGGAAAACTGTCTTCGAGATCAGTCGCGCGCGTCAGCGAGGCTCCATTTTTAACGACCGGCATCTTCGGGGATGATTCTCTCCAGGGTCAGGTGAGGCGAAGTCAGATCACGTTTTTCGACTCGATGGGCGACGCACAGAAACAGAACAAACAGGTTTTGAAAGTCATGGTTCACGAACTCGCCCACGTATTCTTCGGACAACTCGCGGCCGAGTTCGAAAAGCTACAGTTCTGGAAATACTTCCCCGCACAGGTTAGTACCAATCCGTGGCGGAATCAGGTCACTGAGTCAGACAAACCTCGTTCGTCTCCGGAAGAGGTCGCAGAGCTTGAAAAGGCACGGAACGCGATCAAGGCTGACGTGCTGGGCAGAGTGAACAAGAAGAAAGGAGCGGCGGCTGCAACCCCAGTCCCGCCGCTCGAGAAGCCTCCGGATGATTATGCACACAAAAACCCCGGCGAAGATGTGGCCGTTTCCGTGGCGGAATATTTCTTGAATCGTGACGAATTCGAGAAGAACTACAAGGACCGGTTCAAACTCATTTCCGACGAGTGGTGGAAGATGCGCAAGGAGGTTAAAAAGATGTCGCCGTCGCCGACAACACCGTAAATAAAGAAGCGCGCTGTTGGACGAGGTCAGTACCGTAAATAAAGAAACGCGCTGTTGGACGAGGTCAGTACCGTAACGCGGTAGCGTCGGGTTGACGAGCAAATAGTACCCACGAGTCCGCATGCGAGACCGACCCGACGCTACCGCGTTACGGTACTGACCTCGTCCAACAGCGGTCTCTTACGCTTATCTACGACTGAGAAAACGGAACAACCAAGACCGCCCCGACGCAACCGTCCAACAGCAGTCTCTAACGCTTATCTACGACTGAGAAAAGGGAACAACCAAGACCGCCCCGACGCAACCGTCCAACAGCGGTCTCTAACGCTTATCTACGACTGAGAAAACGGAATAGAAGGAACAACCAATGAAACTCAACGGTCGCTCACTCTCTCTCAACCTGCGAGGCCGGGACGTCGCACTTCTGCATCGTGAACTCCGCCAAATCGGCCTGGTCATTCCTGACGATGAAGTACGCCGCTTCCTTTTTGGTCCAGCGACAGTCAGAGCTGTTACGCAGTTTCAGCAAAAGAACGGGTTGGAAGCGAATGGCATTGTCGACGAGAAGACGGCGGCAGTCATCAATCGCGACTTCGATCGAGAGAGTCCACGCAGAGTCAAGGGGCTTGTCACAGATGAAAACGGAACGCCTTTACCCAATCTCACGGTGTCGGTTGTTGATAAAGACTTGCGCCGGGAAGAAGTGCTCGGACAAACATCTACAACCAAAGAAGGTCGTTATGAAATCTCTTACACGACGCGCCAGTTTCAACGTACGGAGAAGGATTCTGCCGATCTAATCGTGCGTGTGATGAGCCGCAACCAGGTCCTGGCGTCGTCGGATGTCATCTTCAATTCTCAACCACAAGAGACGATTGATTTTCAAATCGCAACCGTAGAAGGACTGGTTCCGGAGTTCGATCGTTATCTGGCGACTATGCGCCCGGTCCTGGGTGACATTGCTCCAGAAGCTCTCGACCAGGACGACATAGAGTTCTTATCAGGCGAAACCGGCATCCCTCAAATTCACATAGGCTATCTCACGATGGCCCATCAGCACGGCCGAACGACCAGATCCAGTCCCGATCTCTTTTACGGACTCTTTCGGCAAGACATGCCTACAGAGCTCGCGCCCCTCGTCGTCGAGCAATCAACAGTGCTGCGCGAGGCGCTCGACATCTCCATGAAACAGCTCGTCATCAGGCCGCGGGCTGAAACGGATATTGATACTTTTCTCGCTGCACTCGAGACAGTGCGAGGTTCTGTGCTCTCGACCGTGCAGACCGGCAGCAGACAAATCAACGTCGGAAGTGTGCTCGGCGTGTCTGGTCTTTCTACCGCGGAACAGGAAACCTTTCTGAGCAGTTATTTCAAGCACGAGGGTACGATCGAAGAGTTTTGGAAATCGCTTGGAACCACACCGCTCGCGCGTCGTGTGCCGGCAATTCAAGACGCGCTTCAGCTCGACCGTGTAACCGGTAACAACGCGCCACTTCTCCAGGCGCTTTCGTCGCGCAACATCCGTTCGATTCGAGACTTACCAAAAATGGATCGACCGGAGTTGCAACGATTGGTGCAGAGCTCAACCGACATTCTCGCTGCTATCCCATCGATAGATGCAAACGAGAGCAATGAACAGAAAGCGAAACGTTACGTCGACGACGTTTTTGCAACTGTGCACGCCGCAGTTCCTACGGCCGTTCTCAAGGTATCGTATGAGAAATCCACAGACACTGTTCGTCGAGACGTTGCGCGCGTGCTCGACGGCAGGCCCGACCTCGATCTGGTCGAGGTGCCATTGAATCGTTTTCTTCAGGAGAATCCGCAGGTGTTCGACGGCATAACCGACGTCGAAGCCGTGAGAAATCATTTAAAGAAGACGCAAAGAGTCCTGCGGGTGTCGCGCAATCCGGAACATACGGAAAGTTTGCTGGCTGGCGGACTGGAATCGGCACAGGCGATCGCGAGTCTTCCAGCGGAGGCTTTTGCAGAACAGTTCGCTGCGCAGCTCGGTGGGCCAGACCAGGCGCACGCTTATCATCAGAGGGCCGTCCAGGTTAACGAATCCGTACTCGGCGTGGTGGCGGCAATCAAACAAGGAACAACGGCAGTAACCCCTTCGGTAATCGCTCCTGCTCCTGCAACGATCGCAGATGATCCTAACTTCACAACGCTATTTGGATCGCAGAGTTTGTGTTCCTGCGAAGATTGCAACTCCGTTCTTAGCCCCGCTGCCTACCTGGTTGATCTCCTGCAAATGATCGATCCCAAAGCGGGTGCGAAGCCTCTTACAAAGCTGCGCGAACGTCGCCCGGACATCGAGTTCATACCGTTAACCTGTGAAAACACAAATACCGAGCTTCCCTACATCGATCTGATCAACGAGATTCTTGAATTCTATGTCGCGCATAACGAAACCCTGTCTGCACAAGCGGCGCACGACAACGCCGGGGCTACGGCTGAAGAGTTACGCATCAATCCACAGTATGTTGTCGACGCTGCTTATGAAGCGTTGGCCAAGGCCGTCTACCCTGTCGATCTTCCGTTCAATCGCTCGCTCACGATTTCTCGTCTTTACCTGAACCACCTTGGCGTCTCGCGTCACGAACTGATGAATGCGTTTCGTAAACAGGGCCAGCCAACCGACGCCGAAGTTGATCTTGAAGGTCTTGAAATCTCTTCTTTCGAGGGCAGCATTCTTACCGGAAGTCTAAACAGACCTCTGGCTGACTTTTACGGAACAACCGGGAGCGATCCAAGCGGCCTTGCTGAAATCAGCGTAGCTGACTTTCTTCAGCGTACCGCAATCTCCTATGAAGATTTAACCGAGTTACTGACAGTTCAAATTCTTAATCCGGCCGGGTCCATACGCTTGGAGGACAGTGATAATCCGCCCCGCTGTAATCCGGAGAAAGTCCTTATCAGGAACTTGACTGCGCAGTTCTGGCAGAAGGCCCACCGGATCATTCGTCTCTGGAAGAAAACCGGCTGGTCGTTCGGAGATCTCGATATCGCTTTCAGAAGTTTGAATGCAGATGACGTCTCAGAAGGATTTTTGCGCAAGCTGTCTATCGCGAAAAACCTGAAAAGCAATCTGCATCTATCGCTACCGGTTTTGTTCAGTTTGTGGAGTGATTTGGATGTATTAAGGCCAACGTCACTCTATTCCCAACTGTTCCTTAACAAGATAGTAATCACGCCACTTGATCCGGCATTCGACGTCGCCACGCTGCCCAGCTCAACCGAACTGCTGCGAGATCACGCCGCGGCAATCTGCGCCGCGCTTCGCATTGGAGTCGACGATTTCGACGCCATTCTTCAGCACCTCAATGTGCCTGATCAAGCCACACTCAGTCTTGCTTCGTTGTCTGCACTGCACCGGCATGCTGTTCTGGCCCGAGCGCTGAAACTAAAGGTCACAGAGTTTCTCTCACTGCTGGTGTTGAGCGGCAAAGATCCCTTTGTACCGGCTGAACCTTCGTCGACCGCCGCATTCGTCGAGATTGCCGGCGTTGTGAAGAAGTCGGGATTCAAAATATCCGAGCTGGATTACGTCTACCGGCATCTTTCAGATCCGAAAAATCCTTTGGGTCTCGCCGACGAAACGATTACTCAAGTAATCAATGCAATTTATGCCGGTCTTCAGGAAGTGCTGTCACAAGAGACACCTGATCCTACGGTCGATCCGTTGAGAGGACCGCTGGTGAAGGTTGTCGGCGAAGACCTGGTAGATCAAGCGATGGCTGTTGTCTACGGCACATCCGAGTTAACGGAACAACAACGCGTCGAATTCATCAATACGCACTTCGTTACGTTTTTAGATCCGGTCGAGGCTCAGTCATTGTTACTCAATCCGTCGACGACGCGAGAACAGAAACAAACATACATAACGAAACGCGTGTTGGAGTTTGAGCAAAAAGGCACGGTTACTCACGTCCTGAGCGATGCGCTCAAACTGGACGCTGGTCTCCTGGGATTAATGGTTGAGCGGATCGTCAGATCGAAAGCTGATCCTGCTAAACGCTCGCTTGACGACTTTCTCGCACTCACGTCGATTCCCGCGGAAGTAATGACCGGTGTTTCCGCAGACCCGGCCGCGTTAGCTCTCATCGAAACGGCTCGAAAGGCCGTCATTCATTTGCATAAGCTTTCACTGCTGTTGAGTGGGTTCAAGATCAATCTAAAGGAGCTAACTCACCTTTCACTTCATGCGCAGGATTTCGGCGATCTCGATTTCAACGCACTACCACTGGAAGAAACTGCTTTCAACGCTGAGTTGTTTGCAGATTGGTTGAGGCTCGCCGGCTACAAAGCGTTGGCGCAGAGTATTCCTCAAGTCGAGAGTGATCTGATCGACGTTTTTGCTGCTGCTTCGCTTCTCCCCGCTGATAATCCGCGTGAGAAAGCTATTGACGAGCTTAAGAAAGCGACTGCCTGGGATGCCGGGGAGATCGATTTCCTCGTTGGACCAAATGGCTTGAACCTGAACGCCCCAGACGCTTTCAAGAACGAGCTCAGGCTTCGCGACCTCGCTGCTTGTATTCGGATTAACAAACGTCTCGGTATTTCGTGTGAACAGCTATTTGGCTGGTCGTTGAGTAGTCCCAGTCCTGCCATTGCTAATGAGATCGTGGCGGCGGTCAGGGCGAAATATTCAGAAGAGCAGTGGCCGGTAATCGCCAGGCCACTGAATGACATGTTGCGCGAAGCACAGAAGGCTGCGTTATTGAGCGCGATCCTTGCCAGCGAAAAGAGTCATAACCTTGGGCTTACGGATAGCAATCAGTTATTCGAACACTTTCTTATCGATGTTGACATGAGTGGTTGCGGAACGACCTCACGCATCAAGCTGGCGATATCGTCCGTTCAACTTTTCATACAACGTTGTCTAATGAATTTGGAAGACGGCGTCAGCGCGTCTGCAATCGACTCGGACCATTGGGAGTGGATGAAGAACTACCGTGTTTGGGAAGCAAACCGCAAGATATTTCTTTACCCGGAAAACTGGATCGAGCCTGAGCTGCGCGACGATAAATCTCCGTTCTTCAAGCAGCTCGAAACCGAACTTCTCCAAAACGATTTAACCCTGGAGACGGCGGAACAAGCTTTTGTCCACTATCTCGAGAGACTTGACGAGGTTTCGAATTTGGAGATCTGCGGCCTTTATAAACAAAAGGCGGAGAATGACGAGGACGAGATCACGCATGTCATTGGACGTACTACGGCTGAGCCGCACGTCTATTACTATCGACAATTTATTGATGAACGCACCTGGACAGCCTGGGAAAAGTTGGAGATGGACATCGAGGGCGACCACGTTTTTCCAGTTGTTCACAATCATCGACTTTACCTCTTCTGGTTGACGTTTGCAGAAACCCAGAATGACAACCAGGAACTTTCAGCAGGTTACATACAATCGATGGAGCATTGGCGTTGGCTGACCATAGACCATCCGAATTGGGTAAAAAATCATCAGGACTGGCTCACCGAACATGAAATCCGGGAAATTTGGAAATCGATCGAGAGTCTCTTGAAAGCTGAGAAGGCAGCAGATTCTTTTAGAGAAGAAGTTAGACAACAATTCATTGATGCTTTTGAAATCGATCCATTGTCCCCGGAAGATCCTGAGCCCCGCGAACCGGAGGAACCGGCATTTACCACACCACCCGCCTTAAAGCATTGGGAAATCAAGCTCGCCTGGAGTGAGTATCAATATGGCCGGTGGTCGGCGAAAAAGTCGTCTCTGGAATCTATCGAATCCCCTTACGTATCAGAGTCTCTACAGGATTACTTCATCGAGAAAGCGGGCGGCGTCATATTCGGAGCGTTAGCCCTCGGTGCAATCAACGAGCAGTATCAATTGATGAAAATGAAGGATGACGGAACGTTCGAAAAGACGATCTTTACTGTGTTCCTGCCTGACAAGAAAACCCATTTCGTGCGCACTCTCGTCGACAACGATACAGGACATCTGTTCGTCAAAGTTTACCGCCGCTACTCGCATACGGAGTCTGTTCTGCAATTGCTGGATTTGACGGTGGAGGGGTATGAGTTAGTAGGCAAGTTTGAGATTCATTGCGGGAACAAGGTTCAGGCGACCACCAGTCATAGCAAGAAAGATTACGAGTCGTTGACACGTCCTGACGGAAGCACAAATTCCGCCCTCTTCTTCAAGCACGATGATGGTTCCATGTTAACTTTCACGAATGACGGTAAATCCAGAAATATTTTCCGGAAGGTTCCGGGCGAAGAATATTTAATTCTCGGCGGGCACCAGAACCTCGGCTTCCGACTCAAGCCACCCTACCAGGATTTCTTTTATCAGGACGCGGGAAAAGTCTATTACGCGACCTATCAGTCTGTGCCGGACAAGACTGTGCTTACAGATCCGGCAAAGTCGCTGCTGACGGGTACACCCAACAAACATTCGTCGTTGATCACTACGGTTGGCAAAAACGCTGCGGCTGCGAGCAACGCGTCGCGAGTGTCGGGCACGTCGCCGATAAAAATCGTCAAAACGCGGGCCGCCGCTTCCACCGTTATTGATAACGACAACGGTTCATCTGCCGGCCCGGTTCAATTAGGGAAAGCACAACTCCTAGGCGAAAGCGTTCACAACACAACTCTGGGATCCGTAACTCTCGCGGACGAGGGATTAAAGTTCATTACGTTTTTCCACCCCCACGTGTGCGAGTTTGTGGAGCGACTTTATGAGGACGGAGTATCCGGACTCCTCAAGCGTTCCACGCAGCAACTCGATAACGACAACAACGGATTCGTATTTGCGAAGAGGTACGATCCAACAGGCGAAGTGGCTTTCCCGTATCCGAAAGAGGATGTCGATTTCGAAAGCGGTCCCTATTCGCTCTACAACTGGGAGTTGTTCTTCCACATCCCGATTTTCATCGCCAACAGTCTTTGCCTGAACCAGCGCTTCGAAGAAGCGACGCAGTGGTTTCATTTTATTTTCAATCCGACTACCGGCGAGAAAGCGACAGGAAACCATCCACTACAACGTTTTTGGAAGACACTGCCGTTCTATGAAAATACCGATCCCGAGAAGGATCAGATACAAGAGTTGTTACTGACGCTGGCGGGTAAGAAATCCGGATGGCAAAAGATCGAGGACCAGATTGAGGAATGGCGCAACGATCCTTTCAACCCGCATCTGATCGCTCGAATGCGAATCACCGCATATCAAAAAAACGTCGTCATCAAGTACATCGAAAACCTGATTGCCTGGGGAGATCAGCTCTTTAGTCAGGACACTCTGGAATCGATTAACGAGGCAACCCTGCTTTACGTGCTGGCCGGTAACATTCTGGGCCCTCGACCAAAAGTTTATCCGGCGAGCGGAACTGTTACGGCCAAGACCTATCACGACCTCAGCGGAGAGCTCGACGCCTTCTCAAACGTGCTCCTTGAAGTTGAGAACGAGCTGCCGGCAATCACGTATAAAAAATTGGTGTCGTGGGGTGTGAGATCCAATAAATCTTTGAAACTGAAACGAAAAAATCCACTGATTAAACCGGCGCCTGCCGGACCGATCGGAAAGTCGACTGTTCAGGCCTTGTACTTTTGCGTACCGGACAACGAAAACCTGCTCGAATGCTGGGACACCGTCGGCGATCGGCTCTTCAAGATCAGGCATTGCATGAATATTGAAGGCGTCGTGCGCGAGCTTCCATTATTCGAGCCGCCGATCGATCCGGCCCTGCTGGTGAAAGCGCGCGCTGCCGGCGTGGATCTAAGCAGCGTAATGAACGATCTCTTCGCGCCGCTGCCTCGATATCGCTTTAGTGTGCTGACTCAGAAAGCGCTCGATCTTTGCAACGATTTGAAGTCTCTCAGCAGCGCGCTGCTGTCGGCGCTGGAGAAGAAAGACTCCGAAGAGCTTTCCAACCTGAGGGCAAGCCAGGAGACCGCGATGCTGACCTTAGCGCGCCAGGTCAAAGAGCTCCAGGTCGATGAACAAAAGGCCAATATCGACGCTTTGAACAAGACTCGCGCGGTAACTGAAACACGTTACAACCATTATCGCGACGTCGTCAAAATCAATCCGAACGAACAGGAACACATGGACCAGTTGGAGACGTCGCATGATTTCAGTTTGGCGGCTCAGGCTCTTTCCGCCGGCGTACCACTGGCGCATATGATGCCCGATTTCCACACCGGCGCCGCTGGTTTTTCAAGCCCGTTTGCGGTCGCGAAGTGGGGCGGCGCTAACCTTGGTAACGCGCTGCAATCTGCCTCGACGATTGTCGCTATGATTTCGGCTATCCATTCTCACGAGGCCCAAATGGCCTCAATCAAAGGCGGATACGACCGCCGCTGGGACGATTACAAACTAAACGAGAAGCTGGCGTCCGCAGAATTGTCGCAGATCGATAAACAGCTTATCGCAGCCGAAATCCGTCAGGTCATTGGTGAGCAGGAACTACAGAACCAGGATCGGCAAATCGAAAACAGTCGCGAGGTGGAGGAATTCCTTCGCAGCAAGTACACCAACGAAGACCTCTACAGTTGGATGATCTCACAGATTTCCAAAGTCTATTTTCAGACCTACAACCTGGCTTACGATCTGGCTAAACGCGCGGAACGAGCCTATCGCTTCGAGCTGGGCCTGAACGATTCCAGCTTCATTCAATTCGGTTACTGGGACAATCTGAAAAAGGGTTTATTGGCGGGAGAACAGCTTGCTTTTGCACTCAAGCGAATGGACGCTGCTTACCTTGATCAAAACAAGCGCGACTTTGAAATCACCAGGCACGTCTCGTTGATGTTTCACGATCCGCTGCAACTAATCCTGCTCAAGGAAACCGGAAAATGTAATGTCAAACTACCTGAATCGTTTTTCGATGCTGATTATCCCGGACATTACCTGCGGCGCATCAAGAGTGTTGGCTTAACGATTCCCTGCGTCGTCGGTCCGTACACGAGCGTGAACTGCACGCTGACGCTGCTGAGCAATCGAGCGCGAACTACGAGTACGCCTGCCGAGCCTTATCATAACGACCCGAACGATCTTGCTGATCCTCGCTTCATCTTTAACTTCGCGGCCCAACAGTCCATTGCTACCAGCCATGGTCAGAGCGACTCGGGCGTTTTTGAACTCAACTTCCGCGACGAGCGTTATCTTCCATTCGAAGGCGCGGGTGCTGTCAGCGAATGGCAGATTGAGTTGCCTACCAACACCAATGCTTTCGATTTCAGCACTATCTCGGATGTCGTGCTGCATCTTAAGTACACCGCGCGCGATGGCGGCGAATTACTGCGGGCCGCCGCATGGAACGACAGAAAGCAGCTCATCTCCGACGCGGCTTCATCGCCATTGACGAGGTTCTTCAGCTTGAAGACTGAATTTCCAACTGAGTGGCACCGTTTCTTACATCCAAACGACCCTTCGAGTGGACAAGAGTATCTCCACAAGATAGTAGTCAATCTCACGATGGAACGGTTTCCGTTCCTTTTCAGAGGGCAACAGCTTGCACTCAACAACGCCAGGCTGTTCTTAAAACTTAAATCGGGATTTGTTTATGACGACGGCGCGAAGTTGTCTCTGACGTTGAACCAAATCCCAATCGATCTTCTCGAGCAGGGGAGTTCGGCCGGCGACATACCATCCGGCACGCGAACGTTGAATGGCGAAGCCGTACCATTCTCATTTGACGTTCAAGTGGCTGGAAATAATCTACCGTCCGAGACACCGACCGACGTCTCGTGGTGGGAAGTTGTTGAGATCGACAACCAACCTCGCCTTCGGCTGAAACACCAGGCCATCGAGGACATTTGGCTGCTTTGTGATTATTCTGTGAGCTGACGAAACCATGCGTTACTTCCGTCTTCAGCTTATCGTTCTGCTTCTGTTCCTCGCTTGTGCTGCTTACGCACAGGAGCCGGCGTCAGCAGATGACTTTTCACAACGTGGCATCAGCCGCTTTGAAAAGAACGATCTCGACGGCGCCATCGCCGACTTCACCAAAGCGATCGACTTGCACGGTCACGAACTGGAGTTCTGCTTCTACTTCCGTGGCATTGCTCTATATCGACGCGGCCGACTTGACGAAGCAATACCGGATCTAAGTAAAGCCATAACCCTTAAACCACATCCGCGGTTTTATCACGATCGCGGGAACCTGTTGGCCCAGAAAGGTGATTTCGACGGTGCCCTGGTCGATCTCAACAAGGCGATCGAGATCGATCCGAAGTATGCAAAGGCGTACGGCGATAGAGGTATCGTTCGTCTGATGCGCGGCGAGGACGCCGTTGCTGATTTGGATTTCAAGAAATGTTTTGAACTCGATAAGACGCTCGAGGTTCAACTGAAGATGACGGTCCATGAAATCAAACGGCAAGCAGTGTTGCGCGCCGAGCACCAGGCGCCTGCTGATGTGACCGTCGTCAAGTTCAGTTGGAGCGAAACGCCATCACGAGTACTTGATCCGCCTTCATCACCTGTAATTCCTGTGAGTACAACACCCGTCAGTCAAACTGGTCTTCGAGTACTCGGAACAAGTGAGAAGGGTGAAGCTGGACCACCGACGCGCACACCTGGTCAGGCGGACCCAATGGATCCACTGGGCGGGCCTGAGATGCGTGTTCGAGGTGTCGATCGCAAGTTCTCAGCGTTATTGAGAAACACCGGCAGCAAGACAATTACAAATGTTCAGTGGGCATACTTTTTTGTCCCGCAGGATGAGAAAGAGACATTGGCTTACCTGTTCACGACGAAGATTGAAATTCCCCCGGGAAAAGAAAAGAACTTACACGATCAAGTTACGTCGGCTGTTCTTCCGGCGAATGAGAGCAAAAGACTCAGTGAGCACAACCGCGCGCTGTTCAAGGAACGCGTGGTCATAGTGCGGTTGGATTACGCGGATGGAAGCTCGTGGCAGAGTTCCGGCCACCGATAGGGCGCCATGTGAGCGCCGAAGGCGCTAACGAAATCAATGCAACCGGATATTGCCGGACACGCTCGAGATCGTGATCGGCGTACCTCCTGCGCCGATGCGCGCGCGGACGTTCGACGACTTTTCTTCACTGTCGCGCGTGACGTTAGGCACGTCCAGGTAAACCTGCCCGCTGACATGTGCTGACTCGAAATCCGCGTTCACTTCGCTCTTGAATCCAATCTCGACAGAGCCACTCACGCTCCTGATGTGAACGCCCTCGGGGCTCAGATTGACAAGCGTCGCGGTCACGCCACCACTCACGCTCGTCACGTCAAGCGACCCGTTCACCTGACCCATCTCGACGTTGCCACTGATGCTGTTGACGCGCGCCTCGCCGCCCAGGTTCCCGACTTCGAGACTTCCACTGATGCTGCCCACTTGTAGTCTGCCACCGACGTTACCTAACACGGCAGAGCCGCTAATACTGCTGAGATGCGTCTGGCCATCTACGTCGCCGACTTTGATCCAGCCGCTGATACGCTTGACCGAAAGATCGATGCGTCGAGGCAGCTTGAGTATGACCTGGTGGTCTACCTGAATCCTCTCCCAGCGCTGTTCAGTCTCATCGCGACCACGGATCACGAGGCTGTTGCTGGTCTGTTCAATTTCGATCTTGTGATGCTCGAGGTCAGCACGGGTGCGTGCCGAACGGATGATTCGGACTTCAGCGGTGGCGGTATCCCCAGTGGTGATTTCTACGGGGCCACGAATGCTCGAGACTTCAACGCGCGCTCCCGGCGCGAGCTGGTAAGTCTGGTTGATCTCGTCGCGCTCCTTGAAGTCGCTGTTCTGCGCCGTCGCGGGCGCACCGCAGGTCAACACAATCATGCTCGTAAGCAATGCGGTAACAAACATATCCTTCACCTCTCCTGGCGTCATAATATACTGGAGCGTTTGGATAATAGACACCGCCGCGCCCATTGAAATGACACATTGCTTTGCGTCAAAAGTCGGACATCGGGCTTGGACACAGTCAGTACAGCGAGCGGTAGCGACCTGGTCAGTGATCAGCATCGATATTTCCTAATGATTCGCGGCTCTCATCGCTGACCAGGTCGCTACCGCTCCCTGTACTGACTGTGTCCAAGAATGATTTCAGACTTTTGAGGCAAAGCCAATGACACATTATGAATAATCATTGTCGAACAGCAGTCGTAGCTCTTCTGACGGTCAGTTTCGGCTACGCGGTTCATGCGCAAACGCCGGCGAGAGTCGATTTGCCTAAGAATCTCCCGCGCATGCTCAGCAAGCTGCAAACACATTTGGATCAGGCGCGAACCACCGCAAAGTTTCCCGGTGCGCAGGTCGGTTTTACATGGATTGACTCAGAAGCACGCTTCTACTCCGGATCAATTGCGACCGGAGTAGCGGACATCGAGCACAGCGCTCGATTGAAGACGTCAGATCGCTTGCTCGCGGGAAGTGTCGGAAAAACGTTCGTCGCGACCGTCGCATTGATGCTGGTGGAACAAGGCAAGCTGAACCTCGACGACAAGATTTCAACGTGGCTGGGTAATGAGAGTTGGTTTTCCCGCTTGCCAAATAGTAAAGACATCACCTTGCGAATGTTGCTGAATCATTCGAGCGGCATTCCCGATCATGTGGAGACCTCCGCGTTTGAGAAAGCACTGCTCAAGAGCGCGTCGCGCGACGTCGACTACGCGGAATTAATTGCGTACGTGCTAAACAAGAAGCCGCTCTTTCCCGCGGGCCAGGGTTACAACTACGCAGACACCAACTACATTCTTGCCAGCATGATCATCGAGAAGGCATCAGGCAAAACTCTCTACGCGCTCACAGACGAACTGATTCTCAAACCACACAACCTCCAACGAACGATCCCCTCGAACGCGCTGGTGCTGCCCGATGTGTCGAACGGATATATCAAGGGTAAACCCGTGATCGTTAACGGACGATTCACGCTTAATCCGCAGTGGGAGTGGGCAGGCGGTGGTTTCGCGTCGACCGCCGAGGATCTATCACGCTGGGCAGCGATGCTTTATGGCGCCGACATTCTCACGCGCAAGAGCCTGGACGAGATGTTCAATAGCACGGCGACGGGTGACGGCGCTAAATACGGGTTGGGCGTGATGATGACGAGCAGCAATTGGGGACGAACCTATGGTCACGACGGCGAGTTTCCAGGCTACGTCTCAGTAATGCGTTACTACCCCCAGTTTCATCTCGCAGTTGCGATAATGGTCAATGCAAGTGAGACGGCCGCAGTGGGCCAATTCATGTCGACAGCCGTCGACGATTTTGCCGCAGACATAATCAACGAGCTTATCGGTCGAGAACTCTCGTTGGACCAGCAGGAAAATCTGAAACAGTTGGCGACGACCTGGCTGAACCTGATCGACACCGAACGCTTCGTCGAGAGTTGGCAACAACTGGGAAATAAGTTGAAGACAAAATACAGCGAGACCACGTGGCCGAAAGCGTTACGTCCTTTGTTGTCACAAGCAGGAAAGATCAAGAAGAGAACGTTCCGCAGCGTTAGCTATACGGATTCACAGGGCGAGACCGTAATCGTCGAATTCGAGAGCGCGTTCGCGAATGCAACAAGAGCCAGGGAGCTCGTGACGATGAGCCAGGAGGACGGGCACTGGAGAATCGTGAGTTACTCCATCCACTGAGCGATCCATCAAAGTGTAAATCCACCGTTTCACACCAATCTCGGAGCAGTTCACGGCAAACATGGGTTCCAGTTGTGGCCCAGCCGGATATAAATGTCTCTGTCGTCGAACACGAATGCGGAGGTATTGTGTGTGACAAAACGAAGCCTTGAAGGACGCCCACGGTTTTTTGAACTGCTCCAGCAGGACGTTCGGTTTGGACTGAGGGTCCTGCGCCGGAATCCGGGCTTTACACTCACCGCCATAATCACTCTCGCACTCGGAATCGGCGCCAACACAGCGATCTTCAGCGTGATCTATGGTGTGCTGCTGCGACCGCTCCCCTACAAAGACGGAAACCGTCTCGTCGTGGTGAATCAACAGGCTCGTCTCAACAACGCAAACAGCCTCGGCTTTTCGGTCAAGGAATTCCAGGACTACCGCGATCAGAACAAGACGATGGAGATGGTCGAGCACCACGCGATGAGCTTCATCCTTTACGGCCGCGACGAGCCACAGCGGGTGCAGACGAGTGTAGTGTCTGCAAACTTCTTCGACGTGCTCGGCGTGAAACCACTCCTCGGCAGAACCTTCGTTCCGGATGACGAAAAGCCCGGCGGCGATGCCGTGCTCGTGCTCAGCTACAACTACTGGAAGCAGAGTCACAATGGTGAACGAAACATCGTGGGCACCGTGTTTAGAATGAACAATCGACCTCACACGGTGATCGGCGTCCTGCCGCCGATTCCTGAGTATCCGTCAGAGGCTGACGTGTACATGCCGACCGCGAACTGTCCATTCCGGTCCAGCACGGCCGTGATCGACAACCGGCGTGCGCGACTGCTGTCGGTAGTTTTTGGAAGACTCAAACCAGGTGTCGAGGTTGCGCAGGCGCAGGCCGACATCGCCGGCATCGCCGGCAACCTACAAGTAGCGTACCCAGACATTTATCCGAAACACATCGGCTACGCGGCCCAGGTCGATCGGCTCGACACGGTGCTCACGCAGGAAGCGCGACCAACGTTTCTGATACTTCTCGGGACGACGGCGCTGGTCCTGTTAATCGTCTGCGCCAACGTAGCTAATCTCAACCTCGCACGCGTGCTACAGCGACAGTCGGAAGTGGCGGTGCGCACTGCGCTCGGCGCAAGCGGCGCGAGGCTCGTCACACAGATGTTGACCGAGAGCATACTTCTCTCACTCGCGGGCGGCGCGCTGGGCCTCATTCTCGCATGGTTCGGTCTGCCGCTGCTTACGTCTTTCGCGGGCCGTTTCACGACGCGCACAGCAGAGATCCAAATCGACTCTTCGGTGCTGCTCTTTACTCTTCTGGTGTCCGCATTCACGGGCCTGGCGTTCGGTGTGATCCCTGCGCTCTCCTCGGCCTTCGACTCACGGAGGAGCCTGGTGACTGCGCTCAAGGAATCCGGCGATCGCTCGAGCTCGGGTTCGAAGAACCGCGTCCGGGGTTTGCTCGTCGCGGCGCAAGTCGCGATCTCTTTCACGTTGCTAACAGCGGCGGGCCTGATGCTGCAAAGCATGATGAAACTTCAGCGCGTCGACGCGGGGTTCAATCCCGAGAACGTGTTCGTGATGCGACTCCAGCCGAACTGGTCCAGGTTCACTGACCCCGCGACAGTAACCGCGCAATACCGCGACTATTTCCGGCGGCTACTCGAAAGCGCCCGTCAGCAACCCGGCGTCGTGGAGGCAGCCGTAGCGTCCACGTACCCGCTAAACCCGCAAGGCATAACGCGTGGTCCAAACAACGTCACGATCCGATTGGAAGGGCGTGCGCCGGAGGAAGCGAACAACGCGGCACAGGTCGACCCGCGCGCTGTGAGTCCCGCTTACTTCAGCGCGCTGGGTATACCGCTCATCCGCGGGCGAATGTTTACGGACGGTGATGACGACAAGGCGCCGCGCGTCGGCATCGTGAATGAGGCGGCTGCGCAGCGTCGTTGGGGTTCGGAAGATCCGATTGGGAAGAGGTTTTCATTCGACAATGGGGCCACGTGGATCACGGTCGTCGGCGTGGTCGGGAACGTGAAGCAGTACGGTTTGGACAAAGAGCCGGCACAAGAGATTTACGGCCCGCTGGCACAAGTGCCTTTCGGATCGTTCCTGGTGGTCAAAGCGAGAGGAGCGGCGTTGCAGGAAGAGAAGCTGATGCGTGACGTCGTGCACAAGGTCGATGCAGAGACCGCGATCGATCAGGTGAAAACTCTGCAACAGGCGCTCGAAGATTCCGTCGCGTCTCCGCGCGAGACGACGTGGTTGCTCGGGATGTTCGCGTTCATCGCACTCGTGATCACCGCGGCCGGGCTGATCGGCGTGATGGCGTTGGCCGTGACGCAGCGAACGCGTGAGATTGGGATTCGGATCGCGCTCGGCGCGTCGCGGGTTCGCATCGTGACGATGATGATGCGGCAGGCGTTGACGTTGATGCTGTTAGGGCTCGCGGCAGGGATAGCAGGAGCCGTGGCACTCAACCGTGTGATCACTTCACTTCTCTTCGCGACGCCGAGTGTAGATCCGTTGACGTTCGCTGCTGTGGCGTGCGTGCTCACCCTCGTCGGCGGCGCCGCGTGTTTGATTCCATCATTGACCGCCACGGGAATTGATCCGGTGTTGACACTGCGTAAGGAGTGAGCCGAACTGCTTACACGAAGACGCGGAGACACGGAGACGCGGAGACGCGGAGACGCGGAGACACGGAGACGCGGAGACACGGAGACACGGAGACGCGGAGACGCGGAGACGCAGAGACATTCTCCGTGTCCCCGCGTCTCCGCGTCTCCGCGTCTCCGCGTCTCCGCGTCTTTTTGTGCCTTTTTGTGGCTAATTGATAAGATGAACTGAGTGGCACAAGAGGCAAAAACCGCCATCGTGGCGGCGATACTGGGAAATCTCGCGATCGCAACGACGAAGTTCTTTGCCGCAGTCTTCTCCGGCAGCTCCGCGATGCTTTCCGAGGCGATTCACTCACTCGTGGATACCGGCAATGGTGCACTGATACTGCTCGGTATTCGCAATAGCCGCAAACCACCGGATTTCGAACATCCATTCGGCCACGGACGCGAACTGTACTTCTGGACGCTTATGGTCGGAGTGCTCATCTTCGGCGTTGGTGGGGGTATGTCTGTTTACGAAGGACTCACACATCTCACGAATCCGAAACCGATTGAAGACGCTAAGTGGAGCTACCTCGTTCTGGGGCTGTCGGCCGTGTTCGAGAGTATTAGTTGGTATTTCGGCTGGAAGGCGTTCAGCAAAGAGCGCCGCGGGCGAGGCGTGTTCGAAGCGATCCACAACACGAAAGATCCCACCAGCTTCTCGGTTCTGCTGGAAGACTCCGCGGCGCTACTCGGGCTCGCAGTCGCTTTGCTCGGTATCTTCCTCAGCAAGTCTTTGAATCAACCTTACTTTGACGGAGGCGCGTCGATCGTGATCGGTATGCTGCTCTGCACGATAGCGATCGTCATGGTTCACGAGAGCAGGGGTTTGCTGATCGGTGAGGGCGTTGATCGCAAGACGCTGCAAAATCTGCGGGCGATAGTCGAAGGCGACGAAGATGTGGCCCACGTTCAGCACCTGCACACGATCTATCAGGGCCCACGCACCGTGCTGATGGTGGTCGAGCTGCGCTTTCACGACAGCATTTCGGCAGTCGACGTCAGAAAAGCCGTGCGACGCCTGGAAGCTAACATTCAGGAGCGCTACCCGGAGATCAAATACGTCTTCTTCGGCGCCGAATCAATCACTTGAGTTGAACGAGTTTTCCTCTGCGGCCCTCTGCGTATCTCTGCGATATCTGTGTTAAGAGACTATTTCAACGCAGAGATC
>Ga0207671_10001500_pt1 | contig 26921 bp, 21 predicted proteins | sample KBSC24metaG_FD_184352 | JGI IMG/M metagenome (GOLD analysis project Ga0207671, IMG submission 184352) | Corn rhizosphere microbial communities from Kellogg Biological Station, Michigan, USA - KBS C2-4 metaG (SPAdes) (version 2) | ecosystem: Host-associated > Plants > Roots > Rhizosphere > Soil... | reverse complement strand
CCGTAAATGGAATTGTTTTAATTGGGCCAGCGTATAGTCTGATGGTTTTCCTTTGCCATCTGTCGTGCGGTCAATAGTGTTATCGTGCATAACCACAATAATACCATCGCTGGTTTTGTTCAGATCGATCTCAATACAATCAACACCCATTTCAATAGCCAATTGATAGGCCCTCAAGGAATTTTCGGGGGCATTACGCCAGTCACCGCGGTGTGCGGTTACCAGAACCTTAGCTTCTTTGGGATTGTGTAATTGTTTAATGATCTGTGCTACCTGGGCATGTGAAGGCACGCTGCTGCAAACTAACAGTGCCGATAAAATAGTATTCCGTAATTGTTTCATAAATAGTATTTAAAATGTGGAACGGACTGCAGCCCATCCTGTTCCGACAATAGGCTGCGATAGGCAACCACATATAGTTCTTTCCAAAATCTGCCGTATACTTTCTCAATAGATTGCCTTTTTTCTTCGGCCTGCATTTTGGAGTATTTTAATCAAACAAAAGTCGGAAACTAGTATTATGAAAATGTTAAATTTAGTATTAATAGAATTACTAAGGGCATTTTTTATTGGTGGGTATAAATGACTAGCACCGGCGATGTTTATGAATAATTTTATCGCCATCTTATCTACGTTAGGCGCTTTCTGGCCAGTTCATTTCTTAAGTTAAAATCAAAAGCAAGTTACGGAATAGGTATTTTTTGAAACTGATCAGCTTTTTTCATCTATAAATTTTTTTAAATCGATTTATAGTTATATTGGCCTTTAAAGAATAGTATGATATAAAATATTGAGTGATACTGAATTAATTACCTTACTTAGATCAGGAGATCGGGAAGCTTATACCGAAATTTATCGTCGCTATAAAGGCATTTTACTTATACATGCTTATAAAAAGCTTGGAGATTTTGAAGAGGCAAAAGATATTGTACAGGAAACCTTTTCATTTTTGTGGAAAGACAGGGATCAAATCCCCGAAACAAAAAATCTCGCCGGATTTTTGTATACCGTTGTTCGTAATAAAATATTAAATTACATAGAACATAAAAAGGTTGAATCGAAATATGCTTCTTCGTTTATACAATTTGTTGCAGATGATAATCATGTAACTGATTTTTTGATACGGGAAAAAGAACTGGCAGCCCGGATAGATAAAGAGATCAATGCTCTCCCTGAAAAAATGAAGGAGGTTTTTGTTTTAAGCCGAAAAGACAATCTTTCTCATAAAGAAATTGCCGAAAAATTAGATATTTCTGTGTTTACAGTGAAAAATCACATCAAAAGTGCCTTGAAAGCGCTACGACCCAAATTTGAGATGCTGATTATAGTTGGAATTTTATTGAATTTATACTTAATGTTAAATTTTTATTAAATAGACTAGCCCCTGGGTAGGGATATAACTGTCTTACAGTTATATTTTATATCAGGGAATGAATACCGAGGATTTTAAAAAATTATTACACCGATACAATGCCGGAAAATGTACCGAAGCTGAAAAAGTGTTGCTTGAATCCTGGTACAGAGAATTTGAATTCCAAAAATTACCCGAACTGACTAATGATCAATTAGCTGAGATACTTTCCATTCAAATACCCTCTCCTCAACGGAAAATCAAATCGCTGTTCCCATGGATCTCTTCGGCAGCAGCCGTTTTGTTACTTTGTTTATCGGTAGGGAGCTATTTCTTATGGCATAAACACCATTTATCCCAGGTTGCAGAAAAATATACTTATAACGTACCACCAGGAACTGATAAAGCGATTTTAACGCTTGCGAATGGAAAAAAAATGGTTCTGTCCGCGAATCAGGTTGGGAAATTGGCAGAACAGGGAGGCGTAACTGTGGACAGAACAGCAGATGGGAAAGTGCTCTATACCACTTCGGAAAAGCAGAGTCCAACAATTGCCACATTATATAACACGCTCAATACACCACGGGGGGGGCAATACAGTTTGGTCCTGTCTGATGGTACGAAAGTTTGGCTGAACGCGGCTTCGTCTATAAAATTCCCCGTAGCTTTTAATGGTAATGAAAGGAAAGTTGAAATTACTGGTGAAGCTTATTTCGAAGTAGTACACGACGCCACTAAACCTTTTAGAATTATAGTTGGAAATCGGATTATCGAAGATCTGGGTACACAATTTAATGTTAATAGTTATGTTGATGAACCGCTTACAAAAGTAACGCTGATCACGGGAAGTGTTAAGATCAGCGGAAACAACCAAAACATCATCCTTAAACCAGGCCAACAATCACAGTTCCCAAGCCAACTGACCGGTCAGGGTTTCAGAATTACAGATAATGCTGATGTGGCGGAAGCCGTAGCCTGGAAAAATGGATTATTTAAATTTCATAAAGCCAGTTTGCAGACAGTAATGCGCCAGCTTTCGAGATGGTATAACGTAGATGTGAATTATGAAGGCAAAATACCTGATGTTGAATTTTCCGGTGAAATCACCAGAAATGTTAATATGTCGGAGGTACTGGACATATTGAGTTATTTAAAGGTGCACTTCAAAATGAAACAGAATAACCAGAATATAATAATAGAGGGTACAGAATGATCAATTAATTTACTTAAAACCTAAGCCTAAATTATGGAAAAATAACTACCAAGGCCTCTCCAAAAAGGTGATCAAAAAAAAACGCAGAAGTGTTCTAGCACTCCTGCGCAATATTTGGATTAACCCTCCCTAACGGGAAAAGAATTGTTTTCGCTATTCCATGTATTAACCCAAACTAAACAAATGTAATGAATTTTTATTCGTTTATTCTTGCTGTGCCGAAGGCATGGTATTTTCGCAAATTTTTAAAAGTTATGAAATTAACCACCTTTTTGATGGTTATTACTCTTCTTCAGACGAGCGCCAAAGGATTCAGCCAGATCAGCCTGCGGGAAACCAATGCCCCGCTTGAAAAGGTCTTGAGATCGGTCAGTGACCAATCTGGTTATCATTTTTTTTATAATGAAAAGGAACTGGCAGATAAAACTATAAGTATCAGTTTAAAAAACGCTACTATCGAAAAAACTTTACATGACTGCTTCAGTAAATTATCCCTGACGTTTAAAGTCATTGGTAAAAATATTATCGTCACATCCAATACTTCTTTAAGCCAGGATGAATTAATTACGGTGAAGGGCACAGTGCTTTTGCGACGGCAAAATGGTAAGGACGAAAAAAGCGCTGGCGTAACCATCGCAGAAAAAGGTGTAAGTAACGGAACACAAACAGATGCAAACGGACAGTTTACACTCCGGGTACACAAGGGTGCCAAACTGATATTTTCGATGCTGGGTTATAAAAGGCTGGAAATAGAAGTTTCTGCAGAAAACCCCGTGCTCTCCGTCAGACTGGAAGAAGATGCTGCCAGCTTGAAAGAGGTAGTAGTAACTGGTTATCAAACGCTTGATAAAAATAAGTTTACCGGTGCCGCAGCCAGGTTAAAGGCCGAGGATATAAAAATGAACGGTACAACTGATGTTAGCCGTTTGCTGGAGGGTAAGGTAGCCGGCGTTTCCGTACAAAATGTATCAGGTACATTCGGGTCGGCTCCTAAAATCAGGATCAGAGGAGTTACTTCACTTACCGGGGCCAATAAACCTTTATGGGTAGTGGATGGCGTTGTATTGGAAGATGTAATCAATGTTACCAATGATCAGCTATCCAGTGGCGATGCTTCTACGCTTCTCGGTTCGTCTGTTGCCGGTTTAAACGTTAACGATATTGATGATATTTATATTTTAAAGGATGTGGCAGCAGCCTCGCTATATGGTGCCAGGGCCATGAACGGAGTAGTGGTTATTAATACCAAAAAAGGCAAGGCCGGTCCACTACAGGTAAGTTATACCGGTAACTTTAGCTCCTCATTGCGTCCTAGTTACAGCAACTTTAATATAATGAACTCGGCCGAACAGATAAGTGTTTACTCAGAAATGTATGGCAAAGGGTTGCTCAATGTAGGCGATATTGGTAATAATCCTGATCGGGGTATTTATGGCAAAATGTATGACGCGTTACAGTATGACCCTGCCACAAAAACCTTTGGTTTGGCAAACACCCCCGATGCCCGCAATGCCTTTTTAAAGCGTTACGCGGAAGCCAATACCAACTGGTTCAAGATACTGTTCCGTAACTCTTTAGTGCAGGAACATGCGCTTAGCTTTTCGGGTGGCTCTGATAAAGCGCAATCCTATACCTCCGTAAGTTTTTTAAATGATAACGGATGGACCATAGCCGATAGGGTAAAGCGCTACACAGTTAATTCGCAAAATAATTACACCGTTTCAGATAAAGTTAAAGTTGGTATCATAACCACGGCGTCATTAAGGCAGCAAGATGCGCCCGGTACGGTTAACCGTACATCTGATCCGGTTTATGGACAGTTAACCCGAAATTTTGATATTAATCCATATAATTTCGCGTTAACTACCAGCAGGGCCATTACGCCATACGATAGCCAGGGTAACCTGGAGTATTTTACGCGCAATTACGCTCCTTTTAATATTATTAACGAACTGCAGAACAACAAGATCAGGCTTACAGCGCTTGATGTTAAACTGCAAACCAATCTGTCATACCAGATAACCAAGTATTTAAGGTACGATCTTTTAGGTGCGTTTAGATATGTAAAAACTACCCAGGAAAACCTGGTAAATGAAAACTCTAATCAAGCCAATGCTTATCGGGCTTATATCAACCCCACTATAGCGCAAGGCAATAGCTTTCTTTATAGGGATCCCGATTTTCCTAATGATGAACCTGCGGTGGTGTTGCCATCGGGCGGCCTTTATAATCGTACAGACAATTCATTGTCAAGTTATGATGTCAGGAATCACTTATCCTATGTCAGAGATTTTGGGAAGAGTAACATTAATATACTGATAGGCCAGGAAATAAAATATGCCGAGCGGCAAAACGCTTTTAACAATGGCTATGGCTATCAGTATGGTTATGGAGGTACTGTTTTGGTAGACTCGCGCATTATCAAGAAAGGGACAGAACAAAATGATCCATATTTTGGCATGGGCTATACCTATGACCGCTTTGCATCATATTATTCAAATATAAACTACACTTATAATGACCGCTACACGCTAACGGGCTCTATAAGGTACGATGGTTCAAACCAGTTTGGAATAGGAAGCAACCTGCACTGGCTGCCTACCTGGAGCCTGAGTGGTGCCTGGAATATAGATAAGGAAGACTTTATGCAAAATGTATCAAGCGTAAGCTTTCTTAAATTAAGGGCAAGTTATGGTTTGTCGGCCGCTCCGGGAGTGGCAACAAACTCCTCGGTTGTTTTGCAAACCCAAAATACACTCAGACAATATACTCAGGATATTGAATCGGGTATTTATATTAAAGATCTCCAAAACTCCGACCTTACCTTCGAAAAACAATATTCAGGCAATATTGGTGTAGATGCAGGCTTTTTTAAAGGAAGGCTTACCGTTACCGCCGATGTGTACCGCAAAAGAGGGTTTGATCTTATTGGTTTCATCCGCACAAGCGGTATAGGCGGCCAGGAAATAAAACAAGGAAACTATGGTAACCTCAGCTCGCATGGGTATGAGTTAACCATTGGCGGTGATATTATTAAGAAGCAAAAATGGGGATGGAAATCAACTTTTATATTTAGTTACAACACCAATAAAATAACAAATTATAAAAACACTCCCATTATTTTTGACCAGTTGGCACCTGCCGGAGCTAATCAGTTAGGCTATCCGGTAAGCTCCCTGTTCTCACTTGATTTTAAGGGGCTTGATCACTATACCGGCATCCCCAAATTTGTTAATGAAGCCGGACAAACAGGCTACGGGGTTAATTTACAATCAAACGTAACTAAGTATCTGAAATATGAAGGCCCGGTTGATCCGCCTTATACTGGTGGTTTTACCAATAATTTCCGCTACGGCCCTGTTTCATTAACCGTACAGCTCACTTACCAGGCGGGTAATAAAATACGGCTAAACCCTGCATTTAAATCCAGGTACACCGATTTGGATGCTTTTCCAAGAGAATTTAACAACAGATGGGAAGTGCCGGGCGATGAAACCAAAACCAATGTGCCTTCCATACTTGATGCAGAAACTCTTTATACTGTAAATCAAGATGCATACCCTTACAATAATTATAATTTTTCATCGGCGAGGGTGGCAAACGGCGGTTTTGTCAGAGTAAAATACGTGGCTTTCACCTACCAGCTCCCTGTTGATTTTGCCAAGCGGATAGGCATGAGTAATGCCTCGGTTACCGCCTCGGGTACAAACCTTTGGCTTCTTTTTGCCGATAAAAATCTTTATGGACAGGATCCTGAATTTTTTAACGCCGGCGGAGTTGCGCAGCCATTGCAAAAACAATTGGTACTTTCTTTAAAAGTTGGATTTTAAAAAGACACATCAAACATTATGAAATTAGTTTTAAAACAATATATACCAGTTCATAGAACCGTCGCCGCCGCGCTATCAAAAGCAAGTGGTAAAACATCGATGGGAAGTTTGCCTATGCTCATTGTTGCATTGGTAAGCACCATGACATTAGCATCATGTAATAAATACCTGGATAAACAACCAGATAACCGCACCACACTGGATAACCCAACCAAGGTGTCGCAATTATTGACTTCGGCATATCCTGCAGCTGATTACATCAGTTTTTGCGAGTCACTGTCTGATAACAGCGGCGATAGGGGCTATGCCACCCAGGGATCACTTGATCCGCTAATAAACGAAAATGCCTACAAGTACATTGATTATCCGTCAAATATTTCGGGATCATCAGACAATTACTGGTTGGGATGTTATAACGCGATAGCCGCTGCTAACCAGGCGCTGGAAGCCTGTAATAAAGCTGCAAACCCGCTGCCTTATCAACCTTATAAGGGGGAGGCTCTGCTGGCCAGGGCTTACGCGCATTTTATGCTGGTAACCCTTTATGCTAAAACTTATGACCCTGCTACCGCGGCAACTGATCCGGGAATACCTTATGTAACAGAGCCCGAAACCCAATTGCTTAAAAAATATGATCGTAAAACAGTGGCCTATGTTTACGACATGATTGAGAAGGATATACTGGCAGGTATACCACTACTGGACGATAATGCTTACCAGGTACCGGCTTTCCGGTTTACAACAACGGCAGCGCATGCCTTTGCGGCCAGGTTTTATCTGTTTAAGCAACAATATGATAAAGTGGTTCAGCAGGCAGACCTGGCTTTTCCAGGTAGTATCACCATTAATTATTTAAGGCCCTGGAATACGGTTTATAAACCGATTACCGACTTGGATTTTCGGTCTATATACACAAAATCGACCCAAAAGGCAAACCTGCTGCTGGCTACTACAGGCTCTACCTGGGCCAGGGATTGGCAAAACTTCCGTTATGGCCTTAACGCCAATATCAGAATTGCAATTGTTAAAATCCCCGGAATTGTAGGGGGCTCCCTGGCTGTAGATATCAGAAGTTACGGCGCATCCGGACAAATGAAAGGGCTTAATAAATTTTTGGAAAACTTTATCTATGTACAAGGTAGTACCCAAATAGGTAACCCCTATATATATATTCCCTTATTGAGCAGCGGTGAGGTTTTATTTAACAGGGCCGAGGCATTGGTTATGCAAGGTAATTATGAGGCTGCCGTTAGTAGTTTGAATACTTACTTAAGCACAATTATTAACAATTATAACCCTGGTACTCAAAATCTTACTATAGCAAAAGCCCTGGCATATTATCAAACAGGCTCTACCAAAGATGCCTTGATCAACACCATTCTTGACTTAAAAAGATATGAATATGTAGATGAAGGAATGCGGTGGTTTGATATTTTGAGATACCACCTGCCGGTAACGCATACTATACTTGATAATGCGGGTAATGTGGTAGAACACTACGACCTTAAAGCTGATGACCCACGCAAGTTAATGCAAATTCCGCAAACTTCGCAAAGCCAGGCCGGTCTTGCGCCTAACCCGCGTTAGTGTTAGGTAATGGGAGTAATCTAATGATGATGCTTAGAACATTCAACAATATTTAATTCTAATAAAAAATAGTATTAAAATGAAAACTATAAAATACTTAGTCCTTTTTTTGCTCACGATATTTATTTTTTCGTGTAAAAAGGATAATAAACTGGTATTGCAAGACAATTATTTAGGAAACGAAACTGCCGGTAAAACAGCTATTGATACCTATTTAAATGCTCAGTTTGTAAAACCCTATAACATTGATGTTAAATACAAATGGGATCAATCGTTATTTGACCAGCAATATATTTTGGTACCTCCCCAGGAAACTAACATTATGCCTTTTATGGAGGGGGTTAAAAAAGCATGGCTTGATCCGTACAATGCCGAAACGGGTAGCGATGTATTCATGAAAATATATACACCCAAACAAATAATCCTGTCTGGAAGCGCAGAAATAAATACAGATGGTACCGAAGTACTGGGTGAAGCTTCAGGAGGACTCACTATTTTATTGACCAATGTTAATGGTACCGATTTAACAGATGAGGGCGCAGTAACAGAATTGGTTCATGTTATTAACCATGAATTTACCCATATCCTTAATCAGAAAAAGGTTATTCCAGTAGAGTATGCAAAGGTATCTGCCGGCGATTACAGCGGAAACTGGGCTACCGCCACAGAGATCCCACTACAATTGGGCTTTATTTCGGCATATGCAAGGGATAAATATACAGAGGATATTGCCGAAATGGTTTCACTAATGCTTACCTGGGGTAAGGATGGATATGAAGCCTATCTTAACAAAACCATTCCTGATCCTACCGACAAAACCGGGCAAAAGCGTATCCCCGATCCGGCTTATGCTGCCGGCATTGCTAAAATGAGGCAAAAAGAAGCCATTGTGGTAGATTATTTTAAGAAGAATTTTAACATTGATTTTTACAGTTTACAAACACGGGTACATGCCTCTATTGCAACCATAAGCAATTAGATCATAACCGGTTTTAATGACGCGTAAAGCGTTGAGTGTAATGTAAAATAAACTAATTAAGACATACAATGAAAAAATATATTTACCCGGCATATTTATTACTACTGCTGATAACAAGCTTATCGGCATGTAAAAAAAACGATCCCGACTATTTTGGTAAAACACCTACCGAGCGAAGCACGGAAGCCCTCAGTAAATACCAGGCGCAATTAACAGGCGCCACCAATGGCTGGAGAGCTATTTTATATCCAAACGGTGGAGGGGTTTATCTGTTTTCTATAAAATTTGGAGCCGACAACAAAGTATCTATGCTTTCTGATATCGATGCTGAAACATCAACCACATCTAATGAAAGTGCTTACAGTATAAAGCAGCTACAAGCACCATCATTAGTGTTTGATACCTACTCCTATATCCATTTGCTTTCAGATCCTGATCCGAACGTATTTGGTGGCAATTCAGGTGCAGGTTACAGCTCAGATTTTGAGTTTTCGTTTGATAAAATGAGTGGAGATACAGTAACGCTGATAGGTAATAAAAATGGAAGTAAACTCACCTTAGTAAAAGCCGCTACCGCAGCTGAATACACCTCTTTTACAACAGGTACCACAGCGGTGTTTACTACATTGAGCGCTCTACGAACGTACTTTAAAAGAGTAACCATAGGCACAACAGCTTGCGAAGTGAAAATTGATCAAGGAAATAAAGTATTAACCTTTTCCTATTTAGATGCGGGCAAAAGTTTTAAAGCGGTTTCCAGCAGTTTTTATATCGATGGTTCAACTAATGTCATGGTGCTTATTAATCCGGTTACAATAGGCGCAACCACAATAACAACTATAAAGGCAATAGCTGGTGATACCGGTGCCCACACAATTAATGCTACTATAAATGGGACTGCAATACAAATAATAGAAGCCGTTGAGCCTTTAAAATATGATTTAACCGCAGCTACTACATTTTTCAATAAGCCATCAAATGGATCATATTGGTCTTCAAACACAGGCTTTACTGTGGATAATGTTTCGGATGGTTATAAAGTAACTACTATACCAAATTTTGGTTATATGTTGTTTTGGCCCGCGTACAATGCTGCATACAGCAGGCTTGGCTATATTTCTACGGGGAATACTTTTTTCAGCTATGGGCCGGCCCCTGTTGCATCATTTCCTGCCAATGGGAAAATAGTATTTAAGAATTTTGGGTCATTCGGAACACCTCCAGCTGCCATAGCACCCATTGTAAAGGCAACTTCTGATAAGTTTTTTGATCCAAATGGTTATTATGTTATCCAAACGAGTCCCAAAACTTATGATATAGTTAATGCTACTGATGCCAGGGCCTGGATGAGCTTTTATTAGTACCGACAAGCCGTATAATCACTAAGGCTCTATCCTGTAAATGGGGTATCCTTAGTGATATGTATGGTTTAGTGGTTTATTAGAAAAACACGCAAACAAGTCATGCTAATTAGCATGACTTGTTTGCGTTTAAGGAGATGCCCTAATCCTTTGCTAATATTTTACATTCCTTCCTCACATCAAATTCACATTACCTTAATGACATGAAATAACCTGCGTTATGATGGTTTACATAAATTATCACAAAATTTTAATAATTACTTGATTGTTAATTGTTTAACTCCATGTAAACCATAAATTGTGTAAACCATGTAAACCCAATTTGTAACGAAATGACCCGCCACTTCAGTGTAATAATCAGTCAATAGAATTTGTCCAACAGTTATCATGCAGAATTTCGCTTAAGCATGGCAGACAGGACTCTGCGCGCCCTAACTTTTCAACAGAGTCAGGATGACAGCCTTGTTTTTAAATATGATCATAGGCTATTACGCTAAACAGGGAGTTTAATCGGTTACACTCTTCCCAACATCTGTTGGCTGAACTCAATCTGAACGACTGTCGACTTAACAAAGTGATGTATTGGGATTCAGGATGAAAAAATAAAATCATTCCCGCTAATTAGAGGGAATGATTTTATTGAGGAAACACTTTTTCTAGACAAAAACATCTGCTATTAATTGACTGTAAAAATTTTGCCCAGTTGAAAGCGTAAAAGGGGTTCCACTATCTTTTATTACGCCGTCTTCAATGATGTATATCCGATCTGCGTTTTTTGCCGTCTGAATCCGGTGAGTAATTAAAAATACCCCTATGGTTTGTTTTAGTTTTTGTAATATCTCTAAAATTACCTTTTCGGTGTTTCTATCCATTGCCGACGTAGCTTCATCCAATAATAAAATTTGAGGTTTGCGATATAAGGCCCGGGCCAGTGCTACCAATTGTTTTTGCCCTCCGGAAATGTTGATACCTTCTTCGCCTATTAAAGTGAAATACCCTTGTGGAAAACCTTCAAAAAACCGCCCGAACCCCATCTCATTACAAAAGTCGATAATGGCCATCCTTTCTTCCGGGACATGTCCTAAACCTATATTGTCTATTAAAGTACCGTTAAACAGTTTTATTTCCTGCTGAACTGTAGCAATCACATTCCGCCACCTTTCCGTATCCATATCAGCTAATGATTCGCCATTTACATTAATAACTCCAGCGTCAGGTATAAAGAATTTTTGCAATATAGCCATGAGCGTGCTTTTACCCGAACCGCTTTCGCCCAGTAGTGCAATCATTTCCCCTTTATTTAATTCCAGTGAAATATCTTTAAGAATTACCCGTCTGCCTGGAAATCTGAACGCGACATGCTCCAGTACAAGTTTGTCAAAATTAAGGGGAGTGGTTAATTCCTGCGCAGGAGTATACTCAGGCTCAACCGAGGTAAAGTCGTACATCCTGTCAAAAGCAATATTAGCCTCCTGGAATTGTATGTTTATCTGCGATAAGCGGGCCACCGCGGGTAGCAAACTATTAACTAACGATAATATCGCTATCATTTCGCCGGTTTTGAGTTGTTTGTTTAGTACTAAAAAAGAAGCTACACTAATGAGGACAACATTTAACGATAGGCCTAAAAAATCGGTGGTTATGCTAAAATTGTTCCCAATTTTACCTAATTCGAGTGTTTCGTCTTGTAACGATCCGTAAATAGCATTGATTTTCCCGGTGAAAAAATTTTCCTTATTCTGACTTTTTATAATGGAAATTCCCTGTATAGTGTCAATATAATTACTTTCATTTAAAGCGTTGGAAGCCATAACCTCCCGTTGTTTTGTTTTAATGGGTTTGGTATAACTTAATATGGTAAATACCAGGATAGGTATAAAGCCAAAAACAATCAGCGAGATGGTAAGTGAATAATTGATCAGGAAAAAACAGGTAACCACAAATATGATAATGTCGATAAAAACCGAGCCTGTTATATAGGCAATATTCCGTTGAATACGTGTGGTATCGTTCATACGGGCTATCATATCCCCGGTTTTTCTTCTGTCAAAAAAAGACTTGGGAAGCCGCACCAGGGTGCTAAAAAAATTGCCTACTATCCGGTTATTGAAATCTTTACTTTGCAAGAGCAAAAAATACTGCCTGATATAAGTAAGCCCCGCCCTGATCAAGAGTACAAAAAACAATAATACAAGGCCAATTATTAGTTTATTACGATTTGCAGAAGGGAGAATATTGTCAATCAGTTTTTGCGAAAAAATAGCCATTGCCAATCCTAATACCGTGATCAGTACGCCAAGGACCATCGTAACCGTCAAAATATTTACATCTTCATTAAGTAACTTCCAAAACCATTGCCACTTGATCTTCTTTTGCTCCTTTTCTGAAATAAAATGCTCATTGGGTTCAAGCTGCAGCAGCGTTTTACTTTTCCATATGTCCAGGAGTTTTTCTTCGCTCATCAGCACAATACCTTTGGCCGGGTCGCCTATTACAAATTGCTCCTTTTTATTATCAAGCCCATAAAACACGATATAGTGCTGCATGTTTTCTAAAATAACATGCAATATACAGGGATCCTTCAGCGCCTTTATATTTTCTACACCTGCCTCAAATGCCTCAGCTTTAAACCCTATTTTATGCGCGCATTGATATAAACCCAGCAGGGTTGTACCAGTTAAATTAGTGCCGCTAAACTCGCGCAATTTTTCGAGTGACTGGTCTCCGCCAAAATACCTGGTGACAGAAAGCAGGCAAGCTACGCCGCAATCGGTATGGTCCTGCTGAAGGGCAAACCCTTTTTTTAAAACGGAAACAGGTTTCATGGTAGCTGGTTTTATTAAGGTTTAGGCTAGGTTAAATCAGTTTTTTTATGGCTTCTATTTTCACCTCGCCATAAAATTCCTTAACAAGGTGATGGTCTGCATTATATACAAATACCGCAGGGATAGAACAGCTTCCAAACCAATGGGTAAACTATATTCTTTGTCCATCATGAAAGTTATCTGATCATATTTATCCAGCCCATAGGTTTTTGAAAATTTCTTAATTTCCTCTGCTTTATTAAAAGATACCATTACAATCTGCGTGTCTTTAAATAAAGAAATATTGGCATTAAGCTGGGTCGCTTCCTGCTGACAATGCTCACAGTCACTATTAAAATATATAATAACCACAGGAGCCCCTGACTTGATAAAGCTATTTCCTTTTTTTATTCCATTCAGATCAAAAAATGTAAAATCAGGCAATTGCTGCTTTTTTTCATTATCTATACCTGCCTGTTTTTTGGCACGTATGATACGAGATACCATATAGCCTAATCCGCCACAAAGTATAACTGCCACAAGCAATACAATAGTTTTTTTCATTATATTTTAGGGTTGATGTTGATAGTTAAAAACATAACCAACACTATCCAGATAAGTAAACCTGGCAGGTAGGTACTTACGGCCAATTTCAGGCCCTTGTCATAATTTTTACCTCCAAACTTATAAATCCAGAAACCGAGCACAAATATGTATACAACCTCAAACAGGTTAATGGATTCCAGTGGATAATACCAAAGCGCGCTAATTGATTTGGTATCAAAAAAATTAATCGCCGATAGTGGAGAAAATCGCTGTATATCCTCAAGTGTATAATCTTTATGAAAGAATGTAAACCAAATCAGCTTTAAAAAAATAGGGATCATGAATACCACATCGGATAGCAGGGAAATTTTAAAGGCTTCCGAAAACTTAAGTTTTACATTAAAAAATATGGCACCCGAAAGTAAACAACAGCTTACTAACAGAAATTTTATAAAATATAGAAGCGGTACTGCGCAGTACGCTGTCCATTGCCATTTTCTTTGGAAACTAAGCATCTTTTCGATCGAACTATAACTTAACTGATCAGCTAGCGCGTGATAATAAAGCTGATCATTCATCAGAAAGAGATGCTGCAAATAAGTGAGCGCCATGGCATACAAACAGTAAATGCCAAACATTTTAATGGTGCTGTAATTTTTAAGTGTATCAATCATGACAACCTGTTAAAATTTAATGAGTTTATAATGGTTAATTAGGAGAGATTTACCTATAGTTAAGAACTGCTAACCGGCTTTAAATTAAAGATGGTTGCTTTGAGCTTTTTAAAATGGGTACCAAATGTAGATCGTATATAAAGGGATATGAAAACAGAGGCTATTAGCATTCCCAGCAAAAAGATATACAGGTAAATATTTAAATCATATAAAAAGCCTACTATAAACGCTGGCGTAATCATTAAGAATGAATAGAATTGGGATGTTTTACCTCTGAACCTTGAAAAATTAAGTGACAGATCAACAAGAAAGTATTTTCTGAATGAGCTTAAGAAGCCCAACGACAGGCAATAGATGCTAATGACTATATAAATTAAAAGCAACTTAAAGGTTAATACATTAAAATAACCAAAAACAATCAGTACAACTACAGCATCAATAAGTAAAACAGGTAAAAAAAACGACAAATAGGTTTTAAGCTGCGTTTTTAATGAGGGATTAGCTATTATGTTATTGAGTTCAACATCTATAAAATATCCCCATACATTATTAAAAATGTAAGTGAAAATGATGACAGGTGGTTCAAGAAGCAGTATAAATGGAACTTTATGCAGTATTTCACTGAATGAGTATCTTTCTGTACTTGACAGAAATAAGACAAGGAAACTAACTTTACAGCCAATGGCGATTAGTAATGCCGACCGGAATCTTTGATTATTCCATAATATTTTAAAAGTTAAAACCTTGCTTAAAACAATTTCCTGGCCTTTGTTGGTTTTATAACCACTCACATGCTGAACTTCAGATTTTCCTTTGTAAAACAAAAAGAAAGAGGCAAATAATAGCGCAGCGCAAGCAGTTAAGGCTATAAAAATATAGTTTAACGCTATATGAGATTTGGGCTGATACTTAATAAAAAGAATCAAAAGGGCAAAAAACGATACCGTAAATATCAAATAAAAATACTTGCGCCAGGTAACGGCATTTATAATGTTTTCGGCCAGTAAAAATCCGATGATCCAGTAATAAAAAAGCGATATGGCCTCTTGTGCGTGTATATTATTACTGGTTAAGCTAAAAACAAGAACAAAGGCAAATAATATCCAATTGGTGATTTTAACAAAACATATTGAAAAAAAATCAATCAACGCAATTTTAAGTGTAGTAAGCGGAAAATGGGACTTATAATGGTTTGCTTCAATGAAATGGAGGGGAAAAATTTCAATGTTACCGGCAACACAATAAGCATAATTTTAATGCTCATGATGATTGTTAAAGCCGAAGCAACCAAATGACGACGCCCTATATACATATCGTATAAATAGCCCGCGCCTATAGCATATATTATTAAAATCGCCGAAAACACAAACACACTGAGCATCCTCTTCCAGTTGTTAATACTGTAGAAGCTTTTAAACCGCTTTTTTAATAAAAAAATTAATAGTTCCACTTTATGTTATTGATTCAAGTAAAGAAGAATAATCATTCTTAGGCTGGAGATATTTGAGCAGCTCCTCATCTAATGTTTTGGTGCCGCCTTCTTTAAAATGGTACATAGAATCGCTGTAAACTAATGATGAATCATTGATGATGCCAATATGTGTTGCTATTTTATCGACGTATAATAAGTCATGCGAAGAAACAAATATCAGCCTGTTCTTATTCCGGTATGCATTCAAAAAATCGCATAATTTATTTGCAGCAACGGGATCGAGGTTAGCAAAGGGTTCATCCAAAAGCAGCAATTTAGGCTTATGGATCACGGAAGCGCAAAAGGCTAACTTTTTTTTCATCCCGCTGGAGTAACCAGCACAAGAAGCATTTAAATTTTCGCCGTTATCAAAAAAGAAGCTCAACAAATTTGATATTTGAACTTGGATATCATTCTTATTTAAGCCATATAACAATCCAACCCAATGTAAATAGTCCTGGGCGTTCAAATCGCCTATGAGTTGATCATATTGACTTAATAACCCGGTTTGTCTTTTAATTTGAGTTTCATCCTTATGATAATTAAGCTGGTCAAAAAACACTTCACCTGTGGTTGGCGCTATCAGATTAGAAAGAATATTTATTAAAGTACTTTTGCCCGCGCCGTTTCTGCCCAATAAACAATAAGTCCATCCGCCCTCGCAAATCAGGTCAACATTACTAAGCGCGTGGTTTTCTGCATAACTCTTGCAAAGCTTATTAATAGTTAACTCCATCGGTCGATTTCCACTTTTTGAGATTATAAACGCCTAAAATTGCCCAAGCCAAAGCCACTATAATTAATAAAATAACTTTTATTGATATGGTATAATGCTTAGTATAGGAGTTATATGATAATATGCAAAAAGTTATGGCTAAAATAAACTTAAGATATATATATGTGAATTTGTTTGTCATATTTTGATTGTAAAGAGTTCGGCGGCATAAATGCCGCCAAACTATAATAATAATATTAGTCAGATATAAATGCGGTTCCGCAGCTGGCATAGGCAATAGCCACACCAATACCCGTTTCGGCAGTAAGAAGCCCTACACCGCAGGCTACACCTGCAGCAAAGCTACCCCAAGGAAAACCACCTTCAATAACTTCCATTTGATCAACTGATAAATTTTTCATACTGTTTGTTTAATTGTGTTTTTAAAACGTTTGTTTATTACTCGCTTAAGGCAACTGAACACAGCGCCAGAGTTGTTACCCCTAAATACACCTGCCCTGCAGCAATGCCTACTAAACCCAAACCACATCCAAAAGCTGCCAAACTAATGCCGCCTTCAATCTTTTCCATTTCTTCAATGTTAATTGTCTTCATTTTTTGGTGATTTAAAAGTCTATAAAAACCTATTCATTCAGCGCCGCTCCGCAAAGGCCTGCAGTTGTCGGTAATAAATATTCCTGGCCGGCTAAAACAGCTACTACGCCTAAACCACATCCAAAAGCTGCCCAACTAATGCCGCCTTCGATCTTTTCCATTTCTTCAACGTTAACTTTTTTCATTTTTGTTTTAATTAGATTTTGGTTTTTAAAATTGATTGCAATTGTATATTCATGCATGAAAATTGCCGATATTAAATAATATTATATAATAACATTTACTAATCTATTTAATAGATTTTGATATTTAGTGAAGATTTAATGAAGATTTAATTATTGTTTATTTTGCGGTAATCTACCAGCTGATTCGCTCTTCCGTCAGCTTGCAATCTTGTGATATAGCCATCGCGGAACCTAGAAAAATCCATGAGCTCATCTTTGGTGAGCAGATGATTCTTTAACGATTTTAATGCCTACAGTTGCCATAAACAATTGCTTTGGCGTAAGAGGGTTAAAATAATTTTGTACCCTTTTTTACGTGAAATTTTATAAGGTTTTATGAAAAAGCTATCGAAATGATTCGTTTTTGGCAGATGGCGCTTTGCCAAAAAATGCCTGAGTTCAAACAACACAGCCATTTTCGATTGAAAAGTGTCTTTGTTGTTTGTGGTATCAACTGGGATCGACTTTTAGCTGTATGTGGTTGATTTTTAAAAACTTACAAACTTTGATGTGTTAAAGGTTACGGGTTAGGTATTAACTTTAAACTCAAGTTTTAGCAGCAGTCTGTACGTTATTCACGTTCTGCGCTACAAACGCAAACAAAAAGTTTTAACAGTAGGTCGATATATAAATTAAAATACATAGTCCGACTCGGATAAGATCGTTTTGGCAATGGTGAAATTTGGCCTGTTTAATCACTAAATAATAAATAACGATTATGGCAGCAGAGATTATAACGAAGGAGGACTTGCTGGAGTTCGAAGAGCGCTTAATTAATAAAATTATTTCAATCGTAGGTAACTCAACGGAAGAACCCAGAAAATGGTTAAAAAGTTACCATGTTAAAAATCTGCTTAAAATTTCAACAAACACTTTGCAAACGTTGAGAGATAATAGCACCCTACCTTTTTCGAAAATAGGAAGCATACTTTATTATAAATACGATGATATTCTTAAAATCTTAAATGATGAGCACACTAATAGGCATCCTGTTTTTAACAAGGTGCTAGACTGAAAAAAGCATTTTCTCATCCAAAGTAATGTCATCTTGCTGTTAATTAGATGGTTGCAGGTTCGAGCCCAGTCTCAGGAGCAAATTAGATTTAAGAGTCTCTCGCCGAAAAGCGGATACTTTTGGATTAGTGACATTTAAAAGGTCAATACGAAACACTAGAATTTGACACCCGTTTCAAATTAGCCTTATCGGGTTGCTAAATTATTGTTAATCTCCAAATAGGTAACCACTGTAAGCTAAACCCTGGGCTACACTTTTGAAGTTATCTCCCGAATTTAGGCTAACATGAGGAAATCTTTGTTTGAAGAGCTTTTGGATGCTACCAACCATAGAAGTTCCTCCTGTTAAAAAGAGGCTATCGATGTTTTTGGGCTCAATACCATTTTGCACCATAAATTCATCCAGGTAGTTTGCAATCCGATCTACGTCTTTTGTGATAATCTGTTCAAAATCAGATAAGGATATTTTCTCATCAATTTTGATATCCATTTTTTGATAGTGAAACATAGCAGTATCAGCCTTTGAAAGCGTGATCTTTGTTTTTTCTATAGATTGAAATACTGAATAGCCCAGGTTATTTTCAATAAGTGTGATCAGATTCTTAAACTGCTGATCTTTGCCCGAAAAATAGTAGTAATCTTCAATATCTTTTTTAATGCGAAGCCCATTAAAAAAATTCATTTGTTCCCATGAACAAATGTTTGCAAAAAGCGATTTGGGCACGGTTAATACCTTACCAGGGGTAGCTTCGTATTGAGTGTTTTTACCGAAATACGGCGTACCCTTCTCCCACATGAAGGCGGAATCGAAGCTATCCCCACCCACATAAATTCCTCCATTGGCCATCATATCATTCTTCCTGTCTTTGCTCCCGACTTTTTCAGGGTCAAGCACCAGGTAGGTAAAATCTGTAGTACCTCCGCCAAGATCAGCTACCAATACATTCTCCTTTTTTAGGAGGCTTCTTTCATAGGCAAAGGCCGCTCCAATGGGTTCAAATTGAAACCTGACGTCCACAAAACCGGCGATTTCCGCTGCTTTATCTAATCGTGTCTGTGCTAACGTATCTTTCTTTACATCGTTGTCATCAAAAAAAACAGGCCTCCCAATTATTGCTTTTCGGCATTCTTGCCCAATTAATTGATCTGCACGGCCTTTAAGCTCCTTTAAAATGATAGCCACCAAATCAGAAGCATTATACTTCTTATTGTGAATACGGGTTTCTGTGAAGCTGCTCCTTGACAACACTTGCTTAATGGACTTAATAAAACGCCCTTTCATGCCATCGTTAAGGTAGGCAGTAATTGCATCCTCACCTACCACGTAATTTGATCCGCTTGCTGCATTAGGCTGATGATAGAAATAAATAAGCGAAGGAATAATAATGGTGCTATGTATTTCTTTCGTTTCCTCGTCATAAATAGCCAAGGCTGAGTTGGTTGTCCCAAAATCAATTCCGTATAAAATTTTTTTCATGTCAGGGAGATAAAGCAATAAAGATTTGGAGGGCGGCGAAAGTATTAAAAAATGGCTTAATAAGGAAATTGATATTTATTTTGTTCTTTTTCCTAGGAATTCTCCCTTTTAACTAATTGACTTTCATTAGAGAATTTCCGTTGCCCAACTAAACGGATCGAATTATATCATGTCTGAACGAACAATACGCTAATAAAAATCGACACTATTTTGCCTTATGATTTAAAGGAATGAAAAATTATTTCCAAGCGTTGTATTTATATAATTGAAAATTATTCATGACTTCGTTATTATAAATACAATAATTGCTTGTGTTTTTTATCACACCATATGAAATATTGATAAATTACTGCTATAGTATGATAATATATTATCAATATTAAATACTCACAGAATTATCTTTATAAAAATAACTAAGCCGTTCACTTTGTCTCCACTTGAAAAACACAGGAAAAATGTTCAATATCGATGCTGCTACCGGAAACTATGTAAATAGGCTCAACTTCACGCTTACCAACGAATAGTTTACCAATAAACCATACATTAAACTACCACTTATGAAAAAATTGAACCGTTTAAAATGCATGTTTGCTTCAACCTTGTTACTATCTTTTATTGCATGTAAAAAAGAAGCAAAGGATTTAAACACACCTGCTATGGATGCTGCACAAAAAAACAAGCTTGCTGCATCGCAGAATCTAAGCCTGGCCGCTACGGCATTACCCGCAGCAGGGCAAAACAAAGTAGCCTATTATGTCTTTGATGTTACCCCCGCAAATCAAGGCATATTACCAATGACCACATTTACGGATAAAGCAAATGTGGTGGTGGTGTTTGAAGGAACCCTATGGGAGCTTGCAGATACGGTGCATTATAATACAGGTTCGATGCAAAATGCATATTATAAAAATAAAAGGCAGGTTCTTGCTGATATTCAAACATTACGTTCAAGAGGGGTGAAAGTATTAATGAATGTTGATGATAATGCCAACTGGAGTTCTACAACTCCGTTTACCACTTATAACGGCACTGCTTACAATTATGTTCAATTCGCTTCATTTGTGAACGATTGCGTTAATACTGTTGGTTTTGACGGAATTTCACTTGATGTTGAGCATGGCGCTACCGATAACACAAATTACCGAAACCTGATCAAGGAGTTAGGCAAATATTTCGGTCCCTTATCAACAAATAGCACCACAAAGATGTACGGCGGTGCTTTCTATTCAGGTGGCGCTCCCGGTCCAATTTTCCGGGAAACCTCATTAAGCCAATATTTGAATTTTGTTATGGATATGGGCTATTTTCAGGATAACACCTCGCGGTTCAATTATTGGGCTAACACGCTGGGCAATGCAAAGGTAATGCTTGGAATGTCTTATGATGACAACTCGCAAAGTAGTGCCGTAGCTCAGGCACAGTGGCATCCCGACCCGGATAAGGCAGGTATTATGGTTTTTGCAGGCAATAAAAATAAGGTTTATACAGATGCCATTTTTTCTGCACTGGAGGTTAATACAACACCGGCACCAAGTGGTTCAGATATAACTGATTATGCCGGTTCGCTTACTGCACAATATCAAACAGGTTCGCCATCGGGTGAAGAGTTTACAAAAATCATTGATAACAATACCGCTACAAAATATCTCACCCAAAATGCATCTGGCTGGGTGCAGTTCAAGCCAACTACTGCGGCAACAGTTGTTAAATATACTATTACATCTGCAAATGATGTCCCCGATCGTGACCCTAAAAACTGGACCCTGCAAGGTTCGAATAATGGCACCTCCTGGACAACCTTAAATACGCAAACCAACCAGACTTTTGCATCAAGATTGCTTAAGAAGACTTATACCTTCACGAATACAACTTCTTATGCCTATTACCGCTTAAATATTTCAGCGGTACAAACTGGCAGTATTCTCCAATTCTCAGAGTGGGAGCTCATAAGAAATTAGTGCTATTTTTAAAAATACGCTACAAATAAACATATTGTTTGTAGCGTATTTTATCTTTTTGCTGTCGTTCATCCAGTTTTTTAACAGCCGCCTACTTTAATATGTTCCGAGGTATCGTCAAATGTGAAGATGAATAAGAGAAGAAAGCAAGTAATAGTATGGGAAAGACTTCAACTATACAGCAATACTGTACTTCCTCCCATAAATAATACCATGACCAATTATTTGTTCCTGCTCGGAAACGCCGAAGCGTTTGAATAGTATAAAAAATACGAAAACGATGTCAAAAACAACAGCTGTCGTTTTGGCCAGATTTCCGGGAAGATAGCGACTTGGGTATTCGATCTCCTTGAGTAAATGTTACCGGTTAATATAAACTTCCATCGTTTAAGCTATTGTTTACCCACGCATCAAAAATATCGGTTTTTATTTAAGCTGTAGAAACTGTTCGTTATGTCTGCAATCGATTGCATTTTTAAAATAAATTTTTAGATTTGTTTGACTGATTGTAACGCTAATTTTACAGGTGTTATTTTAACACTTAAATTTTTAAACCATTCCTAAATTGCAAAATTACACTTACATATCTAATGAAAGCGTACTTCAGTTATGGAGTGATTTCAGATTGGGTAATGAAATTTCATATACCAGTTTGATGCGTATTTTCAGCAACCCGATGTACAGGTATGGGATAAGATTTATTGATAACCCCGATTTTGTAAAGGATTGCATCCAGGATGTGTTTTTTGAATTATGGAACCGCAGGGATAAAATAAGGCAGGCGGAATGTGTTAAATCTTATTTATATAAATCGTTGAGATTACGGATATTTCGGGAAAGGTCGAAATGGAAGTCGGCGGAGTTACTTGAAGATAACTATGAATTTATGATCGAGTTTGATGTGGAGTCAAACATCATCAACGCGGAGGTATCCCGGGAGATCTATCATAGGCTCGAAAAAATTCTGGATAATCTTCCCAAACGTCAAAAAGAAATTTTATACCTGCGGTTTTATGAAGGCATGAGCCCTGAAAAAATCGCCGAAGTGATGGATCTTAACCGGCAGTCGGTGTATAACCTGATGCATGAATCCATCATTAGCTTACGAAAGTATTGGGCAAAAAGCCCGGTTTATTACTGCCTTTGATCTTCTTTTTATCAATCCGGAAATTATTTTAAGATTTTTCCAGTAGATTTTTCCTTTTACTGCATATAGCTAATGTAGACCAATATTATATATAACCTGTTTCATGCCTGAAAATAAATACCATAAAATCGAAGATTTTTTAATGGATAATTCTTTTGTAGAATGGGCCCTCGGTAATTCAGCAGAGGAGGATGGTTATTGGAAAAACTTCCCTTTACAGCACCCAAATTGCGAAGATATTTTCAAACAGGCTTGCGATATTATACAGTCATTTCATATCAGATCCGTAAATGATCTTTCTGAAAAAGACGTCGATCTGATCATAGCTCATGTGAATAGCCGGATTGTGGGAGGGAAAACACCCTCTTATGTTCAACCAATTAGATCCCAAAAAAATAACCTGTTACGTTTTGCGGCCATTTTAATTATAGCTATTGCAGTTGGCCTTATGGCTGTCAATGTCAGCAAAAAACGGCAAGCCGATAATCAAGTAAATTTGCAAACCAGCAGCCATGTGATTAATAAAAGCGGGACGCCGATGCTGGTGAAGCTGCCGGATAACAGCTCTGTGATACTTCAACCTGGCGCTCAAATAAATTATCCGAATATTTTCAGCAGCAGCAAACGTGAGGTAAACCTCAAGGGGGAAGCGCTTTTTGAGGTCAGTAAAAACCCCGCAAAACCATTCTATGTGTATTCAGGTGAACTGACCATACGGGTTGTGGGCACCAGTTTTAAGGTTAAGGCCAATGATAGCGAAGGGCAATATAAAGTTTCGGTTAGTACGGGCAGGGTAGAAGTATCAGCCCATAAACTTAAAAGCACAGGATCAAAAAACAAGCCTTTGATAGTTTTAACCGCTAACCAACAAGCGGTTTTATATCGTGAAGATCTGAAGCTGGAGAAAGTGGTTTTAAAAAGGCCCATGCTGTTATCAAAAGAGTCCACCAATATTCACTTCAATTTTTCCGCAACACCATTTTCAAAAGTGGTAACAACTATGGAGGATGCTTATGGGGTACATATCACCTATGATGAAAAAGTAATGGGCAATTGCCAGCTTACAGCATCCCTAACGGATCAATCTTTAGATGAGCGGTTAAAGCTGATCTGCAAGGCTGTTGAAGCCGAATACAAGATAATTGACGGACAAATTATAATAACCGGTCATGGCTGTGATAATCAACTGATTTTAAATAATTAATCCCCCTGAAGATATGTGAGAATAAATATAAAAAGCTTTTGAAAAAATCACCGGCAGTGCTGACACACCGCCGATGAGGTCGGTTTCTTCCTGTCATCTGCGACCAACAAATTGAACAGGAAGGTTTTCGTCGAATTTTTATAAAATCCAATTAACCAAACCAAATTTATGAAAAAAAAACGTTCATTAACTGCTATTATGCGTGTAACGGTTATCAACATGGCTTTATGCCTCACCTTAGTCAGCGGGGCTATTGCCAGTAGTAGTAAGGCCCAGGTTCTTGATAAAAAAATAAGCCTTGAAGCAAAGGATAAGGAAATGCGCAAAGTGTTAGTTTCAATTGAAAAAGAAGCCAACATTACATTTATATACAGTCCGGTGCTAGTGCAAACCAACAATAAAGTAACAGTGAAATTCAAAAACGAATCCCTGTTAAATATCCTTTCGGCGCTGCTAAAGCCACAAAATATCAAATATGAAGTGTCGGGTAATGTAATCGTGCTTAACAGGATGCTGGCGGCTGGTGACGAGCCGGAAAATCAAACAATGAGGACACCACAGGAAATCCCTGTCACGGGTATGGTCACCGACGAAACCGGGGCACCTATACTGGGCGTAAGTGTAACCGTTAAGGGGAGCAATGTTGCGGTAAGTACCGATATTAAAGGAGGCTTTAAAATCAACGTCCCTGATGCAAGCGCTGTATTGGTATTCAGATCCGTTGGTTATTTAACACAGGAAGTAGTGGTCGGCAATAATACTGTTATTGATGTACAACTTAAAACGGATTCAAAATCACTTAACGAAGTTGTCGTAGTCGGTTACGGATCGCAAAAGAAAAGTACGCTTACCGGGGCAATCACTTCATTGAATGCCCGTACCATTAATGCCTTACCTGTTGCCAGTGTTGAACAGGCCCTGCAAGGGCGTGTTGCAGGCTTAAATGTAACCAATAACGGCGCACCAGGTACACATCCTATTGTAACTATCAGGGGTATCAGTTCAATCAATTTTGCGTCTGATCCATTGTATGTGATTGATGGCTTTCCTACCGGAAACCTTTCATCTTTCGACTCAAAGGATATTGAATCTGTTGAAGTATTGAAGGATGCAAGTGCGGCTGCTATTTACGGGTCAAGGGCTACCAATGGGGTTATACTGATCACTACAAAGAAGGGTGCCCGCAACGGAAAAGTGCAGGTGAATCTTGACTCATACGCGGGTATTCAAAGTCCGTCAAAAACATTAGATCTGTTGAATACAGAACAATATGTTCAGTATGCCACCATGCTTTTAGGGGCCGATAAATTACCGCCGCGTTTATCCCATCTTAATTTTAACAAGCCTATTTACGCAGGAGCAAGCCAAACCTACGCGCAAACGAATACCGACTGGCAGGATGCTTATTTTAAACGCAATGCTTTAATAACATCAAACAATGTGTCCTTAGCTGGTGGTAATGATGTATCACGTTTTTATACTTCGGCAGGATATTTTAAACAGGATGGTATAGCACAAGCCCTGAGTTATGATCGCTATAATTACCGTATCAATTCTGATCATAAAATAAGCAAAGTATTTACTTTTGGTCAAAACCTTTATTCGGCGGTTAGCAATCAGCATTATGACGCGACTCAGGGTAACAGAACGCAATTGACCAATGTAATCAGGATGTTGCCATACATCCCGCTGCATGACCCCACCACAAACGGAGGCTTTCAGGGGCCTATCAGCAGTTTTGATGGATCAGACCCTACAAACCCTGTGGAATCAGCCCTGATCGGGTCAAATACCATCAAAACAATTAAAATTCTGGGAACCGCGTTTTTGGATGTCAACTTTACTTCCTGGTTAAAGTTCCGGTCTACTTTTGGTATCGATTACACCAATGGTTATACACAAAACTATACACCTATTTATAATGATGGGGGCACTTTGAGCGCTACCTCGGCATCAATTGCCAATCAGCGGGTATCGTCAACAACCAAGCTCTATACCCAACAGCTTTCTTTTGATAAAAGCTTTGGAGCTCATCATATAGCGGCAACCGCTGTTTACGAGCAGCAGGGTCTTACCTTTACTACGGAAACATCATCCGGAACCCAGTCAACCAACCTGGTTAAAACACTTAACGGTGCATCAAATATATCGGCTAACAATATTAATCAAAGCAATCTGTTGCAATCACTCGTAGGCAGGGTAAACTATGATTTTGCCGGTAAATACCTTTTAAGCGGGTCTATTCGTCGTGATGGGTTGTCGATCTGGGCACCAGGTCATAAATATGCCAATTTTCCCTCAGCCTCAATTGGTTGGAAGATCGATCAGGAAGATTTCCTGAAAAATAACCCATCTGTATCCGAATTGAAATTGCGGGCAGGTTATGGTTTAACCGGTATTCCTCCAGGCGGACTTGGTAACTATCCATATCTGTCACCGGTAAACTCAAACCAGGCCTTCTACCCGATAGGAAATATTGCGCCGGGAAGTGCTAACGCTTCGTTTACTAATGGCTTATCAAATCCTAATCTTAGCTGGGAAAAAACCAAGCAACTCAACATTGGTGTAGATCTGGGCCTGTATAACAATACCATAACTGTAGTGGCGGAGTTTTTTAAACGTAAAACCGATAACCTGATCCTTACAGTACCTACTGCACCCAGCCAGGGATTTCAAGGTGTTGGTACGTTAGCTAATATTGGCGCAATGCAAAATACCGGTGGCGAAATACAGTTGGGTTATCATAAAAGG
>Ga0207671_10001499_pt1 | contig 26924 bp, 22 predicted proteins | sample KBSC24metaG_FD_184352 | JGI IMG/M metagenome (GOLD analysis project Ga0207671, IMG submission 184352) | Corn rhizosphere microbial communities from Kellogg Biological Station, Michigan, USA - KBS C2-4 metaG (SPAdes) (version 2) | ecosystem: Host-associated > Plants > Roots > Rhizosphere > Soil... | reverse complement strand
ACTGCAAATAGCTGTTGAAGATTTTTGACAACGTGCATTTAAAATGTACTTTTATGTAGTCAACTAAATACCATACTGCACAGCTTTTCTACATAGCTGTTCGAAAAGTGTCCCCTCCAGTCCGCCAAATCCATGGCCCTGCAGCAATGCGGGGCCTTTCGGCTTTTAGTATTAGCCTCTTTGGTTTGCAATAATTCTAAGGCCTTCCGGTCCCCTCATCCTACTGAGCGCGACATATAGCTGCTGGCGGTGGGAAACCTTGCTTTCCCGGCGTCGTTTATGCTGGTGGAGACAATGAATCCCTGTTATTGCGGATATTATGGCCATCCCACTCGTCGCTGTACTTGTTCGAAAAAGGCGCTCGAATATTACCGGAAGAAAATTGGTTCCCCTTTGTTGGAAAGGATTGATTTGCATATAGACGTGGAGCCCGTTCCGTTGGGGGCGCTGATGGAATCGGGAGCTGAAGGAGAGACTTCTTCAGTGATAAGGGAGCGCGAAGTTCGGGCGCGGGGTATACAGCAACGGCGGTATGATCATTTGGAAAGGGTGACATCCAATGCAAAAATGCCGGATAGGGATATGGAATCCTATTGTAAAATGGAGCCGTTTGCCAGGCGGTTCTTGTTCAGGAAGATCGATCAGTTGCAGTTGTCCGTAAGGTCATTTAGTCGGATATTGAAGGTATCGCGGACGATTGCTGATCTGGCAGGGTCGGAGAAAGTGGAGCTGGAGCATGTGGGGGAGGCGGTGGCGTTTAGGGGGCTGGATAGGCCGATGGAGGTAAGCCAGAGCAAAGGCAATATGGGATTGAACGGCTACCAAGATGTTTTCGAATAATTTTTATCAAACCTCTTACCTTTGTACAGACATGTTCGATACTGTTCAGATAGTGAAAAAGAGAATGTTTTTAGCCAGACACTCGACTAAAAACTCGACCGAAAATATAAGTCTTTGAAATTGAATGAATTGAAAGCCTTCGAGCGGTCCCGTCCGGTCCGCAGCGAGGGACAGACCATCATCAAGATGATCTGTCCCTTTTTCATTTCCGTTTGGAGTCCGCTCCCAGTCTGCAATTGCCCGGAAATAAACATTCGTCCTTTCAGTTCGAAATACCTCTTTTTCCTTGTCGTAGAAAATTCCTTCCGGAAAGATCAGTTTTTGCAGCTCTTCTTTCAGGCCGATGGAGCTGGAATCCCACAGGGACGTGAGTTTCGTGCAGAGGTGCAATAAATTCCGGATGATCTCACCTGGGTTCGAAATCTTTCCTTCCAGTTTGGCCAGTTCTTTCTGGATATTGACCAGTAGTTCGTGGTATTCCTGGTAGAACCGCTCGAAGGCTTCCTGGCTCATCTCCTCCTTGACATAGTGTTTTTTCTCGATGGTATAGATGTCCTTCTTTACCTCCATGAGTTGGCCGTTCAGAGTTTTTCGCTGTTCTTCCTGTTCTTTGGTGGCTTCCTGGTAGGCGTATTCCAGCTCGTACTGGATGGCAGGGATGTTCTCTTCTTTGACGACGAAGTTTTCCAGCAGGGCGTGAAATTGTTCATGCAGCTTTTTGGCGCTCTTGTTACACTGGCAGCCGGTGGTCCTGCATTTATAATAGTAGAGGTCTTTGGCTTTGACGAGATAGCCGGTGAAGGGTTGACGACAATGGTAACATTTCACGAACACTTTCAGCGGCAGATGATCGTCCTCTTTCTTATGCGGCACGCCATAACCGGCAGTGTGCTGGTGGATATTGTTCACCTTGAGGAAGATTTCCTGGGAGATCAACGGTTCATGGTTGCCTTGTACGATCTTGCCCTCCAGCAGACCGTGGTTGATGAGACCGCAGTAGAAGGGTTTGGTGAAGATCTTGGTCAGCTGTTGCTTGTACATGGGTACACCCATGGCTCTTAGCCTGCCAATGATCTCTTCGTTCTTCATGCCGGCGGCTTTCCAGAGAAAGGCTTTCCGGATCTTTTTACCGACTTCATTGATGACGAGTTTTCTTTCCCCATTGATTTTGACGGTATCATATCCTTGCGGGGGCTTGGAAGCCCAGACGCCTTTCTGATACTGTTCTTTTAAACCGGCCACAGCCCGCTGACCGCGTATCTGATTATCATATTCGCTGAACAAAAGCTGGATGTTTTGGTGCAATGCGCCGCTGGGATTGGAGGTATCGGTTGGTTGAGTGACAGCAAAGACGATGATCCCGTATTTCTCGCGGAGATCGGTAGCCAGTTTGATGGCGGCTCCTCCGGTGCGACTAAAGCGATCGATGGTATAGACCAGGATATGACTGATCCGGCCTTTATGCTTGCGGATATAATCCAGCATGCACTGGAATTCTTTGCGGCCATCGGTCTTTGCGCTCTCGTAGGTGCCACCGAAATAAGCGGCCACCGTCATGTGGTTGCGAAGAGCGTATTCCTCAATGGTCTTGCGTTGGGTCTCCAGGGACAGATTCTTATCTGCCTGTTCCTTGCTGGAAACACGGGTATAGATCACCACTTCTTTCGTGATGACCTGTTTGGCGATCTTCTTGGGATGACGGCCAAACTGGGTAAAGGAGACTAAGGTTGTCATGGTCATGCAGCTTTTGTTTTCGTAATAGGTGGTATTTGTGGGATAGTCGGGTCATCTGACCCGGCTGTATTCAAATTTACAATATATTGACTATCAATACAATAGTTTGTTGACCGGCTGACTTCCAGAATGATGCGCACCAGTTTTTGGGTGGTTTCGATCCGCTGGTTAGCTTCTTCGTCGGAAAGGGTCGGATTGTCTGTCAACTCGCGGAACTTCTCTGGGGTGAGGGGCTCTTTGCGGGGACTGATCGAGGACAGATGCTGTTCATTGGATTCACCTGGATCAGGTGATGTAGATGGCGGGAGAGCTTTCATAAAGTATGATTGATGGTTAAGAAAGGAACTGTACCCTCTTGGAATGGTCGATACAGTCCCTGGTTTTCATTGCGGAGGAATGTTAGTTATCGTCATCATCCTCGTCTTCCTTTTCTTCATAATTATCGACGACGCTTTCGATGGCATCAAAAGCCTCCCGTTCTTTCCTGTCGTTCTTATCATAAGAAATTTCCAGGAGGATGATGTCATCGTCTTCATCGGACCCATTAATGGTATTGGTAAGCTCGCTTTTTTCTAACAAGGAAGCGACTTCGAGGATAGCTCCAACGGGAACTCTCAATTCCTCAACTTTAATTGTGTACATAGTAGTACGGGTTAAAAATTAATAATAAGATTGCCGAACAAAGCTACGACGAGCTAAAAATGCAATGTCCCATTTGGGACAGTTTGGGACACTTTGGGCGCATTAAGGACACTTTGGGACCATTAAAGCACCGGAATCCACGGAAATCCTCGGAAATCCCATAGATGAAAATAGGGAGTCAACTTACGCCCGGATTAACAAACCAACTTATTTCAGGACGACACAGGGGGATATAGGGAAAGATAAGGGAGGTTTTACGGAATGATTGGAAATCATTGGGGATCGATCGGCCGGTTATTCAAAAAGGCATCCGGGTGAAAATGGCGGTCGATGGATTCCCCAACAATGGCCGCCAGAGCAGTTGCGCCTTTACCGTTCTCGATCCAAACGTCCTGCTCCTCATCCACAAAAAGGAGTATTTGCCGGTCGTTTAAATGGATGGTATAATACTAAAATCCCGGTCCACCAGCTACATACACCTCCCCGGCATACCAGCGGCGGTGATAGGTAAAAATGATATGAAAGGAGGTCGTAGGACCCATAATTTGCTTTGTTCTTTTAAAACCAATACCCGTTGTCCATTTACAGGGCATGCCGGGTATTAATTAATCATTAAAATGAGACAAATAAAAGGTACGGATTATCTCGGAAAGGAGGAAGTCTGGCTGACAGCCATTATTTTGATTTCAATAGTTAATGATGGCAGCAAACGCACATTGTGATAAAGCACCAGATAATTGTCGGGTACCGCATCCCTTTCCGACTTGGCCCTCTTGGTAAATTTCCTCTCTTTGTTTTTCCGCATCGGGGTCAGCTGTTTACCGTCTTTGTCCATGACTACCACCTGATGGGGCTTTCTCTTTTCTGGCATTTTTTAATTTTTATGGTTTGAAATGATGTTTCTAGTCGCGGAATATGCGGCTTTTAGAATTTACCTTTACTTTATTGATCATGAAGTCGGACATGGTGTTATACTTCACACCGAGCAAGGCAGCAAAGCGCATAATCTCCTTGATGGTAAATTCAGTAGGGTCTTTCCATTTGTTCCGGAATGCATAAAAGGATATACCAAGCTCAGCAGATATTCTAATCTCAGTCATGATCGCAAAAATTTGTTCAAACTCTTTGATCGTACCACTTTCAATGCCATTTTTAATGGAATTAAGGCGGTTGGTTCTTCTCTGTTGGATAGCCAGCATTTTTGTATTATCGATAGGTTTTCCCTTCATAATGCTTCAATAATGACGTGGAACAAATCTTGATGGTCTTGAATTGTGGGCAGGCTGCTATATACAATTTCTCCTTCTTCCGTTCCTTTACGAATGTTACAGGATGTAGATTGCCTTTTTGAAGACTGAGGATAAGGTTCGTTTTGAGAGCCTCATCTTCAAGTTCTTTGATGGGATAACTACTAAGGACCTTTCCCAGGTCATATCCATGCCCTTCTCGAAATTGACGAACCTTGTAATTATTGTTGGGCATCCTTTCCTCAAACTCCAGTTGTATCCAGGCATGGTACTTCACTTCATCTGCATTGACAAGGTTCTTATATACGGCCCTACCCTGAAGCAGGTTGAAGGATTCTTTAAACGTAACGCCCGATCCATTATTAATATAAAAGGTTTGCTTTCTGTTGTATTCGGGATTATCAATGTAAAGCAAAGCAGCGTCATACCGGGTAAAAAAATATTTTTGATCATTTTCCGCCCGGCGGAAATGAAGCGTAGCTTCCAGCTTGCTTGAATCATCAAAATGTGCTTCGGTCACCAACTGAAATTCCTTCTGCCCCTTTTCCATTTCCTGTTCTAATTGCTCATTGAACGGCGAGGCTTCGCCAAATCCCAGGTATCTAAGGTTCTCCTGGAGAAATGCTATAAATTCTCTTTTCATAATTTTACTGTATTAATAGTTTGGACACATGAAAGATGCCGGTACTCCCTTACACGGTTACTATCCTCTCCTGATTTTACATAGGGTTCAGGTTTCCCGGCGATCTTTATTTTGTTCATCTGCTGCTTCCCGCAGTATGACCAGTTTATAACCCTCTTGATAAATCGTGATCGGTCTGTCCCGAATAAAACCGAGTTGGTCCAGAAAATCTCCTTCGACTCTTATCAGCTGAAACGTGGCCATAGCTTCGTCCGGCTGCGTCAATTCAATCACCGTTACCTGTCTAAACAGATTAGCATGCTTCCTCATACCCTTTTATTGTTCGATGGATAAATCCTGGTAGACAATACAGTCGATCAGTACACCGAAATAGTCACTCACGGCAATCAGCAGGCCGGGCGTAACTTCCAGGGTGCCGGATTCCAGTTGGCGCAACACATCGGCGGGAATGCCCATACCTGCTGCTGCCTGCTCAACGGATAGCCGTCGATGTTCCCGCAGGGTTGACAGATTCTTGCCAATGAGTGCCGACAACGTTCTGGCTCGGATTTCCCTGTAGCGGCGATTACTTCGTTTGATATAAGCGGGATACCGCTCTTTCTTTTTGGGAAAAGAAAGGATACGGCGAGTAACGGATAAAAAACGGGCACGGATCAATTTCCATCTTCGCCAATGATGATTCGTGATCGGGTAAAAGAGGTAAACCAGGGGTAGAAAGCATCCCCCCAGCGATGGCGTAACCAGCAGCAAGGACAGGGTAGTTTGTTCCACTTTCAGATCGTTTTGATGGTTGATTAAAAAGGGATGGAAGACAATTCCTTTAGGAGGGCTTTGCCTTGGTTAAACAGCCGTTCAGTATTTTTCCCGGAGGACCATTCCTGCTTTTCCTTGTTAGGGGGAAAGAAGGAGGTTAAGGTGACAACCTGTGACCTGGAGACGGCCACCAGTTTTGCAAGGGCGCTATGATAAACAACGCCGTCCTTCTCAAACTGATGCGCCAGCCATACACTGACCCCATTGAAGTGGACTACATAGGTGCGGAGCACGAAATGATCGAACAGCCGTAACGGTAATGCATAGCTGGCAAGACACCCAACTACCTGTGGCTGCCACCCTCGTTTATAGAGGTTGTTGATCCAGCCAAATCGAAAGGCAAGGTCCAGCCTGCCTAAATCCATAAAGGAGTGGTAGCGGTCATTGCCCATGTAACGCAGGACACAATCCCAGGTCATGACCCGAAATGAAAGGACCGGTTGATCAGGAGCAGATCCTGGTTTACGGCGCAAGAAAGCCCTCAGGCAAACAATTAAGAGGCGCATCCACATTCTCATAATGAAAGGCTTTAAAGTGGATAAAGACTGAGTACGGATCAATAGCATCGCCATATGCGGCGACCGGTTGCCGACATACATGACCACACAGGGCATGGCACGGCAATCATGGGCAGTGACACGACCATGCGCAATGACGTTGAGCGTTAACTAAGGGAAGTCCGATGTAAGCGGGGGGAGAAGGAAGAAAACATAAAGGGCGGGCCCCGTCTTACCGTGCAGAGGCACCGCGAGGGCCCGAAACCGATAAGCTGATAGGGGCCCACCCTATATGGTATAGAGCGGGCTGTCACTATCATCTCGGTTTCTGGAAAATTCGCGGTTTTCTTGCACGAGACTCATAGTGAAGTCCTTCAGATCATGAAGAACCTCAAAAATAGTGTTTACCGGAGGCTTATAAAAACCTCCGCGGTAATGAATGCAAGATACAAAATTAGTTTATTGATTTTCAATGTTTTATATTTGTATTATACACCAGCGAAGGGTGTAAGCTACACCTCTAAGCTATTGTCAACCGTTATATACCTTACCCATGAGCGAAGTACACATCGGTCGCAACATCCGCGCCATCCGGCTCTTGCAGGATATGAAACAGGGAGCCTTTGCCCAAAGAATGGGCATTGCACAACAGAATGTATCTAAATTGGAAGCTCAGAAAAAAGTGTCTGCCCGCAAGCTGCAAGCAGCTGCCGAAGCATTAGGCGTGACGGTCGAAGCCATTGAGACGTTTAATGAGAAAGCTGTTTTGCGAACTGTCCCAGATCAGCCCATGCCTCAGCTGACGGCACCGGTAAAAGAGATCATTGCCTATTTTAAAGAGGAGATTACCAAGCGTGATCTATTGATTGATCAGCTTCAAGAAGATTTGGATAGGATCAGGTCAACGCATATCTGCTAACTTCATTTGACCTATCCGAATACGAGGGCTTCCAAAAGTTGGGTAAGAGATGCCTTTAACTATGCGGAGACAAATTTCTAAGATAAATTGCACGGGAAGCAGGTGGTTGTAGACTTGTAATAATAGAACCCGCTTGGTGTGACCGAGTATCAATTGCTGAATTCGATTCCAGACGTTTTGAGTCGTAATCTACCATCAGTTAAGGACCTGAGGCAAGAGTTAATCCCGGAGTTGAGAGGAATTGTCGCATCCTGCCAGATTGCCCTGGTCAAAGTAAATGTGCAATTTTTAGTTGCTCTATTCTATTTGAAATTGCCTTATCATTTTTCAATTCGCACTCCCAAATAACAGTAACATTCCATCCCAATTTTTCAAGATCATGGACATTTTTATTGTCTCTGTCTATATTTTTTAATAGCTTTTTTTCCCAAAACTCTGAATTGCTTTTCGGGATTCTTCCCTCTGGACAATTTTTGTGATAATGCCAAAAACAACCATGAACAAATATGACTGTTTTATATTTAGGTAACACAATATCAGGCTTTCCAGGTAAGCCGACCTTATGCACCCTGAACCTGTAACCTGCTTTGAAAAGTGCTGATCTCAATATTTTCTCAGGCTTTGTATTCTTGGACCTTATTTGTCCCATTACCTGGCTTCGCTTTTGTTTTGACCAAATGTCCATTGAGTATTTGAGGTTTTAAAATATGTTTCTGAATAAGAAACCTTTTCATAGCTGATGCAACTGCTTCAGCCATTGGCACCGGTACACCATTACCAATCATTTTAAATTTCCTAGACAAAGGTAAGTCAGACGGCAAAACATATTCATCTGGCACTCCTTGTATTCTAAGAGCCTCGCGGACTGAAATTCTCCTATGCCTGTATGGGTGTAAGTGGACTTCATTATTGCCATAGCAGGCTGTTGGGCTGTATCTGAAACGGTGTAAGCGTTTGAAGGAGGGTCTGTTGGTCTGTCCCTCCTGGATTTTCTTTAGTTTTTTTTCCCCGCTGTACAAATTGAAATACTCATTCGCATTGGCAATCTTGTTAATTTGGCTGTCTGGGATTAAACAGCTTTGAACGCACAGTTCAATGGGAATGTCTGCAGGCTTGACTAATCTATGTCCAAAATCAACTGCGTCCGGCCAGGAATATTTGGTAAAAGCCTCTTTATACAATTCGTTCATTGGCCATGCAAACCAATGACCGTCTTGTCCTTTTTCGATTATCTCTTTACGGGCAATATCTTTATTTATTCCTGCAAAAAAGACGCGCTCACGGAATTGGGGAACGCCAAAATCCAGGGCGTTTAAAGTTCTATAGTCAATATGATAATGGCGTTTGACATTTTTCAATAACTTAATCAGGTATTCCTTATTTGATTTTTGCCTTATCAGGCCAGTAACGTTCTCCATGACGAAGAATGACGGCTTCAGTTCAAGAATCTTTTTAAAAAAAAGAATCGTGAGTTTCCCTCTTTCACCTTCAAATCCTCCACGGCTTCCGTAAATGCTAAAATCTTGACAAGGTGGCCCCCCGATAATTCCAAATTGCTCTGGTTTTCCATTAGGAAAAGCCTCTTGAAGAATTTCTTCAGCACTTATATCAGCTATCGATTTGGTATTGAAGATTTCAGCCCTGACACCATTCCCCCGAGACTTCCGCCAGGAAGTGATCCCTGCCGCATGAAGTTTCGCAAAAAGTTCATTATTCTCATTTGTCCAAACGATTTCAAATCCTGCCTTCTCAAACCCCATGTCCAAAAACCCCCCACCGGAGTAAAAGGACAGAATTGGGGTCTTATTTTCATTAGTGCTGCTCATAAATCCTTGTCGTCTTTGTTGCTGAGTAAAAAAATTCCTTTGCTTCTCTTTTTAGATTAAAAATAATCAACCCTCTGTTTTGCGCATTATTCGCCTCTTCGTATATAATAGAAGGAAAGTTCGCTACGCTGAGCACCATGTTTCCCGATTCCAAAAACACGCTCACATTTCCGTTTCTATATTTAACGGCTTTTTGAATCAAACCTGAAACGTCATTGAGCGTATAATCAGTCTGAACTTGTTTTAAATAAACGGAGCAAGCCGGCCTGTATAGGCAATACCTACAATTTTCTTTGCTAGGGTTCGCTGGAAATCTTCCTGTACCAATGGAGTCATTTGTAGATTGTAATAATGCTTTGGCTTGCTCAAACAGGGATTTGCATTCTTCTTGTGAAAAGTCAATAGAAAACTTCTGTTTAGACAAATTGATCACGCTCAACTTGGTTGGGAACCGACCTGTATTTTCAAAGTATAAATACGCATAAAGTTTTAACTGATCTTGGTATCCGGCTTTGACCTCAGGATTTCCTTCGCCGTTATCGTCTAAGCTGTCTTGCGTGACCTCCCCAGTCTTAAAATCAATCAATTCAATATCATCACCCGTTTCTATTACAAGGTCAATTTTTCCGCCAATTAGTTTATCATTTGATTCATACCACCTTTCAGAGTAAAACTCTGCCCTTACTGGCTGCCTTGCCTTTTCTAAAGAGTTTTTTAAATGTTTTTTTAATAAGATTTTTTTCATCCCATAATCTTTAACTTTTTTTTGAAGCGGGATAAGAAAGGTAAAGCCTGATTGCATCAAATACTCTTCCATCAAATTAATTTGATCTGCAAAAACCGTATTAAATTCCTCTTCACTCTTTATTTTTCCTTTTAGGATAAGCTCCATTAATGTGTGTAACACTGTTCCATAATAAGCATTAGCTGAAATTGGTAACAAAGGTTTCTTATCAAAAGCCTCGGCTAATAGGGACTTAAAAGCGCAATTTTTCATGGAATGGAATTGGCTTGGTGAAATCCTTTGTATTTTCCTAAATTTAACCTTATCGACCCTGTTAATCATTTATTAATTAGTTTTTCATAGCACCATCCTGGCCTACGATGCAAATTGAATGTGTCAATTATACTTAATGTGCCACCCGAATCGGCTACGAATTCCCTGATTTCCGTCATGGCGTAAGCTAGCCAGTTTTCATCGTAGTTCAAATTTGAAACATTCCAAAAGGGATGAACAAATGCTATAATGTTTTTCGATTTTTTCCATTTTATAACAGGAAGACCATTGACTTCTTCACAACTAACATTTGAGTCATAAAAGAAACTTTCAGCGAATCTGTCCCTAAGGGATCTGGTGTTGCTATCCCAATCTTTCAGTTCCGGATATCTGTTGAATTCCCGGTCGGCTCCACAAACAAATGCGTTGTCATTCATTACCCTTAACAGTGCGAGACCCAGCCTCCAGTCAAGCAAACTGTGGTAGTTCATGTTCCGGTAAACTTTTAAGCATTCATAACAAGCGTCCTTGCAGGATTCTTGATGGTCGGGTGAATGGATTTTTTCCAAATATGATTGATCTACTTTTCTTTGATCCTTTTGGGGTTTGATGATCTCTGTAAGAATATCCTTAAAACTATCATATAAATGCCTTACAAAGCCTGAGCCATTGGGAAGTTCGTCAGTCAAAGTTATTTGGGCAATGAACCTGTCAGTTCCATCATTAAGCGGTCTTTTTGAAATATCCGCAATCTCAATTTCAGTAGGGTCTATATCAAGTTTATCCGCTAAGGTTCTTTGTAATAGGAATGCAGCAGAATAGTAACCAGCCCTCACTCCATATGACTGAGCTTTTAGGTAAGATAAATCGTTGTCATTAGTGAACATATTCAGGTTTAACTCCAAAGGAACAGATACGGGTGAAATCCGCAGGGCCTCTGTTTTCTTGTTGCTTGCCAAAGCGATTGATTCCTCTTGGGAATTGGTCAATGCAAACGGCTCCATAGAATATCCACTATCGTCAGAATAACGTGCCGAGAAATCATTTAAAATCCACTGTTCCTTGAACCTGAATCCGACGCCGGGAGCAAATGGGACTTTATTCACTGTATTATAAAGTTTTCCAGTGAAAAAATTATCGCCGTTAGTATTGACTCGCCAAGTCACATCACGGTCAGTAATTGAAATTGTTGCATTTTTAACGTTGTCTGTTTCGGTCTTATTATCTTCTTCACCATTCGATTCTGCAAAGATTGGGGGCCGGGATAGAAGTATAAGGGAATCATCTTTCGAATCCTTTCCCTGTGCCAGGTTTGTCCTATATGCCCTCGGAGATTTTAGTGGGACAGGCCGTTGATAGTTGGCTCCTGTTTCACCGCATACTAAGCAAACTGAAACCGCGTCTTGGATATCTTCCACCTTCGCATAGGTTGTAAATGAACCGCAAGTTTTGCAGCGGGTCATCCATTTATTAATGTAAAAGGGGCCACCATCATAGTTTGAGCTCCCATATTGCGATAATGTATCTTTTATTTCAGATGTAAATCCAATGACTGTATGAATCGCTTTGTCTTTTGTTTTTTGTGCGCCTGGTGCAAACTCATAAATCGCCATTTGCTGGTCCCGGTCAATCATCAAGGGGTCTAATTCCCTATTTACCCCATGATATAAATTTTTAACAGTCGTTGGCATTCCAAACATTGGCAGCATTCCACCTTCCGCCAACTTCTGGGAAACATCATCTGTGGAAATTTCTGTATTATCAATTATGCTTTGAGACTTCACTATCATACTATTTATTGAACTTGTTTGACAGACCCAATTGATAAAGTCCTGCCGGTATGGTTCCAACTTAGGTGTAATTAAGGCATCAATTGTATCCTCAATTTGTTTAGGGTTATTGGAAATCCAATCAATGATTTGTCTTTTGTAAATTAACCAATTCCCTTGCGCCTCTCCACCAATATTACCAAATTCACCGTGAATACTTGACCGGTCATTAAATGACATCCCAACTGCGATATTCCTGTATGCCTTTCTAAAAATTTCCTTAGCTAACAATCTTTTAAAAATCCGCTCTCGATCCATTGTTAGAAATGGAGTAGGCGGCGGGTCGCCAGTTATCTTATGGGGATTGCCAAAATAAAATTCATCATGGCTTCTACCTCTGCAAAATGTAAGGATTATTGAATAAGCTTGCCCCCTGCGGCCCGCCCGACCTACACGTTGCTGATAGTTAAACCTCTGAGGCGGCATATTCGAGAGCATCACTGCCTGTAAAGCTCCGATGTCAACGCCGACTTCCAGCGTTGTTGTTACGCTAAGCAGGTCAATGATTTTCACTTCACGGACGCCTTCTTTTGGTAGAATGATGTTCCTGAAATGCCTTTGCCTTTCAAATTGGTCATCTGTTTGGCCGGTAAGTTCTTCACAATGTAACCGGATTGGCTTTCTCCTTTGCGTTATTGCATTATAAGCTAAGTAATTATTCTCCCAAAGGTCGAAGCAAGTATCTTGAGATGAATGTAAAGATGTCGAAACGAAGTCATCCCTTGTTGTCCCAGCAAATGTACAGATTCCCCCAGATGAATGCAGATGAGGACGGTTAACAAGGATTCCTTTCCAGATTTTGTCTGATCCTTTTGAAACTTTTATGAATAAATTCTCGATAATTATCCCTCTTTGAGAATTTAATAAACCAGAACTGTGTAGCGTTTCAAAGACTGCGTTTCCTAGATTGCCAAGATCTAGCGTATTTTTCTGTGATACGTTTCTCAACCACCTCCTTAAAGGTGCTGGAAATGTATCAAAACCTGTAATTGGAAGCCTGTTAGGAAAATCAGAATAGTTATGTTTGAACTTATCGCCTAAAATGCGTATTGAACTGTTGACAATATCCATGAATGTGGCCTTTTCAATACCCAGGATATTTGCATAATGACTAATGGCTGGAGTTGACGGATTTACCGAAAGATAGCCAAACCCTGCTGATTCAAAGGAGTAGAACAATTGTCCAAAAAACATTTGGGACAATTCATCGAACGCATTATTTCGGATTTCGCGGATGTATGAATTCAGGTTCGGCTGTGATTTCCATTCGGTCAAGCCGTTTATGAGGTTATACCAATCTTCCCAAATTCCATTTGCGATTTCCTTTTGCTGAATTGCAATGTTTACCCCCCCAGGATTTACTCCTATGCGAACAAGTGCCCGAATAATTGGTGCCAGGTTAAGAGATGGAGACAGGTCTACCAATTCCTGAACGCTAATGGTCAATTCCCTATACTGCATTAGCGTCTTGTTGGCATTTTCTCTTGCTTGATTAGAAGGAGAATTGGCATTATAAAACAGGGTGCTTATTTCCTCAAAAATGTCTTTAAATTCATTTTCATATGCCTTTTTTGTTTTTTCATCGCCGTTGTCAAACGCTAACACAAGTTGGTTCTTTTTTACAATTGAAGAATGAAGCTCGTTAAGCACGGCTTCCCGCAGTAAATCATCAAAATGGTTTCTCTCAATACCATTTGCCACTTGAGCAGCATCTTCACGGCTATCTGAAAAAACAACAAGTTTTCTTTCATCGGTTTTATCTGGCAATTGCAGCATTAACTCCTTAGCAAAAATTTGACTGGTTTTTGCGAAACCTGTTCTGAATGCTCTTATTGTCGTTTTTCTGCTTCTTTTTTCCGAATAATCGGTTCCACAGCAAGGACACACACAAGGGAGGGCCAGATGCGTGTCGCGGACCAGATTTTGCGAAAGCCAAAGTTCATTAGCGATATCATTTCCGCTATGGAATATTTGGAACAATCTGCCTGTGATCCAATCTTCAGGTCTCTCCTTATCGTTTTTATTACCGGTGTCCACATCTCCCGATTTAATATTTAGTATTGCAGGAATCCATTGAGAAATATACTGTCTGACATCAAGCGGATTTATTAAAGGTTGGTCATTCCAATTGTCCGCCTCCTGGCCTGCATTCGGCCCAAACCGTTGGGTGTGCTTAACAAATTTTTGCTTTCCCTGCGGCCAGAAAACTGCGTATTCCTGATAAGTACGCTTATCTATCAGTTTCCCAGGGGTTTTTTCGGGGATTCCCTCAATTTTTGGACTGAGAGGTAGGAGTTCCCAGGTGTTATTTCTGCCAATGGAACGGCTTCCGCCGAAGAAAGTAGTCCCGCAATTATCACAATATAATAACTCCAGAACCCTGTTGCCCCTTTTTGAATTTATTTGCGTCGTTGAATAAAGTTTTCCGGCTGTCCTTTCCCCGTCCTTGAAATCAGGAGAGTCAACATCATCGGGATTTGTTGAAGCCCATAATCCTTCAATGTTTCTAAAGAAATAATGAAATCTGAAACGGGGCAATTTCCTTTCCTTCGGAATTGCTTCATTGATCCTTTCAAATTCCGGTTCGTCAAGCAAACCCCTCGCTATGAATACCCCCCTCAAAGCATTTTGTAAATCCTTTTTATCTGGAGTATATTCAAATACTGTTTCTGCAAAAAAGGAACTTTCTGAATCATCGCCATCTGCCTTAATTGAGCAAACGGCTTTATAATCTCTGCAAGGAGAAAACAACCTTTCTTTTAAGAGAAGAGAAGGATGAGTGATCACACCAAGAAGTTTTTTAATTCCGATTCCATTTACTGGGATATTGTACGTGGCCGCGACTACAGTGGCGGCATTTTCACAAGCTGAAACGAATTGGTAATTTGAAATATCTTGTTTTGAAATAGTGTAGTTTTCTGCAATTTCTTTAAAGGGGTTTATCGGAAGTTTCCCTTGGTTCTCTGGAATTACTGCAACGGGATTGCTTTTCCCCTCGATTATTTTGAATGGTTTCTTTTGCCAGTCAATTCCGAAAAAAGCTTCTAAGAATTCCCTACTTTTATTTCCTTCGTTTGAATTGTCCGCAGTAATAGAGGCACTTGATGCGATAATTCGTAATTGTTCATGATGAGGATGCAATCCCAGTCGGTTTAAAACAAGTTTTAGCAAATAAGCAACTTCTGTTCCTTGTGTGCCCCGATATAAATGTAACTCATCTATGATTAGATGGAATATCCTGTTTTTTCTTTCGGCCTCCCTATCTTTTTCCGGTAACTCCTCGCAACTTAACCAGTCTTTAGTTTCGTCAAATATTCTCGCATCAACAGATCTCATTAGCATGACGCTTAACATAGAAAAATTTGTAATAAGGATATCTGGTGGTGCAATTTGCATATCAAATCTGCATCGCATTTCGGCGCTAGAATCAAGCCGTTGGAAAAAGGACTTTAATTCCTTTATTTTATCTCTTTGTTTTGAGGGGCTTAGTATTTTAAATGCTTCTTCTTTTGGCAATTCTAGTTTGATATAATCTTCCACTTTCTTGAAGGCCTTATCCAATTCATTAAGGTCTGACTTTAATTTATTGATTTTGTTGTCGTTCCTTCTTCCATCGGGATTAAATAAGTTACCTGGAATTGGTGACCCGCTGTTGTATCTTCCAAAATATATCGCATTGCCATTTCCAACTCGATTTAACCATTCCCTTGTGTCATCAGAATCAAGGGCTTTGCGTAATCTGCTCATTTGATCTTCAACCAAGGCATTCATCGGATAAAGGATTAGCGCCCTTATCCCAGCTTTCCTTATATCCTGCGCCCTTTGGCTCGTTGATGAACTTAGGTTTTGAATGGATTCATCGACTATGTTTCTTGGCGTTAATCCTCCTTGATCTTTCCACCAAGTATCGGCACTTAAAGATTTTAGATTTGTACTTGGCCAATTGATAAATTCTTTGGAAAGTTGGGCGAATAATGGAAGTAGGAAAGATTCTGTCTTTCCTGAACCTGTTCCTGATGTGATAACGCAATTATTCCCTTTTAATACTTCTTTCAGCATTTCAGCTTGGTGCAGATGTAGTTCTGCTGTTGCAGGAAATAAACCCGTTTGAACCAGCCCTTTAAAAATGCTTAGTTGTTTTTCATTCAAAATTCCTCCTAAGTCATCTAAAATTAAATCGTTTATCGTCTTTCCGCTGGAGATATAGTCTGGCAGTGGTTCAATCCAAGGTTTCCTATAAAAGACTTTGTCATAATTAAGTAAAGTATGACGTTCTTTTTCCAAGCCATTGAACTTCGTTCCAAAAGCCGTCTCAACGTAGCGGATAAAATTGTCTTTTATGATTTCAAATGAGCCAATAGGATCTTTCATATTGAATGCAATGTTGTTTCTGTTGTTTCAATGTTTATATTCAATATAAACCGGAAGAAATTCTCACTAAATATGGAAGGTATATTCTGGTATACATTGTACCAAACCTTTTTCCCTTTCAAATTAAGTTCTTTAAATTCTGGGGCTTTGCCACTTAATTGAAAAATTATTCTAGAAAAAACTTTTGGCAAAGGGAGTGACGCAGGGATCGCGAGGGAATTAGTGTCTGAAAATATCTCCATTGGTTTTGAATAATAAGTTCCACCAAATCCCCTGACCCTCTCAGCAAAATGATTTATTAGCAGGTATTTCCCCCAATTTTTGTCAACAATATAGTAGGAATTGTTGATCCACATGCCGTATTCACGTCTGTAATTAGTAAGGGTATATTCGACAAGAGAATAATTATTATTTAGCGGCTCCTGTTCAAGAAACCTTAAAGCTTCTCGATTGAATACCTTCCTATCCAAGCCAAATCGTTCCCATGATTCAGAATTGCCGGTATCTAAAATGAATTGTTCATATTCTTGCAATCTGGGGATAAAGTTCTTTAGTTTTAAAATATACCATTCGTCATACTCAATATTTAACTGCTCTGAAAGTTTTTCAAATTCTTGCCTGCTATTACTTTCGAGGGAAATTGAATCAGGCAGTAACAATCCGATATATTTTTCGGTTTGTTTTATCACGGTTACAGAAATGTTAGAGTTGGCTTTTGCACAATATGCAATTATTTCAGTAATCAAGGTTTCATCCCTCCCCCCGATTAGCAACGCTTTGTATCCTTTGTCAGATGGTATTAAAATTAATTTAGGCGGCAAACATACAATGCTGTTGGTCTCGTAATCATACTCAATATAGCCAAGGGAATCAAGAAGATTAATTGTAGACTTCCTATTTCTTTGGATCTCGAATTGTGTTTCAGGGAATGAATTCGTTAATATTGTTTCAAACGCTTCGTTGTATTTCTGAATATCTGTTTTTCTGGTTGCAACCAGCCAGTTCAGTAAGGGGCTTTCAGTTAATTCAACTTCAGAATTTGTTTGAATTACAATATTGGTCTTGGGGTTAAAGGATTGTCCATCGACAGTAATGTTGACTTTATCTGTTAAATAAACTTTATTACCTTGAATAAATCCTTCTTGCGTCTGCACTTCGTGGTTGAATTTATCCTTTTTTAGGCAATAGTCATTACTTAGGTTTGAATAATTGGCGCTGATTACTCTATAAGTTTGTTTAATTCCATCAAACGGTTCGTTCTCGACTTGCAAAATGAAACTACGGGCAGGTAGCACATTTGAAGGCAAAAGCCAGACATTCCCAAATTTGGCATGCTTTCCTAAAATAATCTTTTCCTCGGAGCCTTCATATTGGAGGAATACGTTTTCTCTCCCGTCTGCGTTTTCAATTTCAACATCAGGCAGCATTTGATTAAGGTATGTCCGATAGGCTATTTTTAGTCCATCCCTCATTAAAAATTTCTTATTCTTGTGGAGGTAAAGTTGCGGGAAATGGTCATGACTTTTTATCGGATTCCTAAAACTGAACAGGAAATGATCCTTGGGCAGACCTTCTAAATCACTTTCATCTTTGAAGTCTGAGCAACTTTGCTCACACCATTGCTCAACTGATTGCCTAATTCCTTTTTTGCCGAGTAAAAACATCCTTTCAGTCCTTACCAAAGATTCAGTTTCAATCCAGTAATCCCTGCTAAGATGAAAATAGCCACCTGAAATAAACAGGCGAAGCTCTTTATGTTCAAACTTGGCAACCCATTTATGAAAGGAGTCTTTCAAATCAAAGAATTCTTTAAAGGGCTTCTTTAAAGTCCTAGACCATAAGTCAGTTTCGTAGATGTTTTCGAATTCGTCAAGCTTCAAATCAATTGGTGGTTCGGTGGAATATTTTGCCCTGTAGGAGAATTCAATTTCTCCATCGTTGTTGATTTTGAATTGTAGCTTTAAGGGAATAACAGTATGCTTTCTAATAACTTTTTCTGTTCCATCTTTCAATATAGTTTCATGTGATTCGCCGGTCCATTTTTCATATTCAGCTTTAACGGTTTCAATAATGGATTGCCCAATTTCGTCTTTATCTCCTTTTTTAATTAATTCAATGGCACTAGGCTTTAGCCCTAGCAGTGAAATGCCATAATTGATAAGATGCGTTTTGAAAACAGACTCCCCGTAAAATGAATTTGGGGTCATGCCAGATGAAACAAACATTTCGGGTAGTTTCTTTATGGCTCTTGGTGGCAAGACGCATTGTGAAAAAGGCTTACCGACGAACTTCCAAGTTCTGGTAAATGTAATAGTTCTAAAAAAGCCAAGTTCCCCATTATTAATTATATTGGCCCAATTTGACAAGTCTGTCCACAAAGGTTCTATTTCACGTAACCGGTTCTTAAGGTTTTGATTAATGAAGTTTGCCTTCAAGAAATCTGCTAATCGGTCATAATAATTATTGGCGTTATAGTCACCTTTGATTTCAGACAGTGGTAATACCGTGAAGATTAAATATGCTACATAGGGTGGATATTTCAGATCGATTCCTCCAATTGATTTTAGGCCAGCACGCCTCCATTGCTGGTAAGCATGCAGCGCTTTATCAAAAATGCCAGGGTAATCACTGGATCCTGGCAAACCAGATTTAATCTGGGTTAAGAAGTCATTCCATATGGTAATATCCGCGATCTCATTCAATTGTCCTTTTACAAGGCTAATAATGTCTGGTTTGGTTATGTACAGGTGGATATCTTTTCCTGCGTTTTGGGGATTAAAAAAATAGCTGGCAATAAAATTGTTCCATTCAAGGTATTTCATCGGCAAGGTTAGGGGTTTAAATACTACTAAAGCAGGGCTTGTATTTCTTTGTCTTGAAAAGTTGCCAATCCATTTCTTACGTTTTTTTGAAAGTATTCGCGACAACCACTTTCGATCATTTTTGCGGCAATGGCAGGTGGATCTGGGTAGTGGTCAATCCTCGGTTTTACAGCAGTGCCCATTAAGAAGTCCAACCCATGCAATACTTTAGGCCAATCAATCAGTAGTACCCCGTTTTTGGTGAGAATTGGCTTTTCGTTACCAACCCTGTACTGTTCCGGATTTAACCCGTTTCCAAATTTTTTCTTCCATGAGTCCAGCAGCAGTTTTTGGCTCCCGTCGTCCAAAGAAGGGTTGACTATGATTCCCAATGCCCCCCCACTCCCAATTATACAATGGCTTTTCAGGGTCTTTTTTCCGCTCTGCTTTTATCAATGCTTCTGATTGTCTATACAGCGATTCAACATTAACAGGATTATTACAAAACGGGACGGCAGACCCTTTTCCAAGCAATGTCGGCGCTTTGCATTCCGATGAAAATACCATCGTGTAGGTATTTTGACGTTCACCGGAGAGGCTTCCATACCTTATCGGGACAGGAATTGACATATGTTGGCCTATTAATAGGGAATTTGTTCTCCAAGATTCCCTCAGTCCACCATCATCCCAGAATAGTGAACCAATAATTAAAACACCTCCATTCAGTCTAAAATCGTCCATATCTGATTAGAAAATGTTCCAATTTAATAGATTTAATTTTGTTTTCATAGATATTTGATTACCAATTAGCAAATTCTTGGAGTCAACCAGATAGGGTTGGCAGTATCCTTCGCCAATAACGGCTGAAAGTATTAGGTCCAGAGAGGGAATGGCTGATGTTGTCAAGATGAAAACCTTGCAGCTCATGATTCTTGAAGGCAAAACCGACCCGCTGATCGCCGGAGGCCGTTTTGATATGGATTTCGCGTTTCTTGACGAGGGTTTCGAATTCCGTGTCAGAGATGCCCAGGTACGGGATTTTATATGGCGCGGCTTTGATGTTCAGGGTTGTTTTTAATTTCCAGCCATTCGGCTGGGTTCATTGATACGGGCTTTAGCTTAGTTCTATGATTAGATCGTTATGAACGTATAGATTTTCTCCCAAATTTGACACCGTGAAAACACCTTTTATTTCATTAGCTTTACTCCATTTCCCATAAATCATTAATTATCAATATGTAACCTCTGCGAAATAATTAATGGCTAAAACAGGTCCAATTTATTAGATTTGAGTTTATGCCCAAATCCTTAGTCTATGTACCTAACTGATGGAGGAAGACCTGACGATCCTGCTATTGAAATTACCCTGAAGATGCGGGATGATTTCGCTTCCCGGTACGATAACAATAACGACAATACGCTGAAAGCCGCTCAGCTCATCAAACGCCTCACCTCCGGTCAGGCCTATGCCTTTTTTCAAAAGCAGAAAACAGACGTCTCGCGCAACAGATCGACGCACAGAATGATCGTCCCTTTTGAAAAGGAAAGGGCCCTCGAATTCGGACTTACTCTGTGGACAGACAAGCTCGACGCTTTCACCAGCGCATACAGCTATATGGTGGGTAAATGTAAGGAGATTCCCTATTTCAGACCCCCGCAGAAAAATACGATCCGCAAGCTGTGCCTTTTCAAAGTCGTCGATTCGGATAAAAAAGCCGGATCCGTGTCCGCCGACTTCAAGGAGCTATATAAAGCCGTTGAAGCAATGCCCATACCGGTGGTGGATGTCAACAAGGAAAAGGACCAGCAGATCTGGAGGGATTATGTCGTCGCGCTCAAAAAACTCGTAAAGCAGAAGGAACACGTCTGGAAGATGCGGCGGGTGAGCGAACCCTATTTCGAAGTGAACGAGGCGGATGGCACCAGGGTGGCCTATATCGACATCCTCATCAATGAAAAGGATATGGTCGCCCAGCTACAGGAAGATATTCTAGGACTCTTCAAGGAAGAGGATCTGGAGGATTACATGGTCAACGATGAAAAGGCCTTCATCGAATTCAAAAATTATCGAGAGCAACTAAGCGCGACCGAATCCGCAAAGCTCAAAGAGATAGGTGAGAAGCTGTTTTACCAGGTGTCAGACACTACTCCTGTGCACTGTATCGAGGGAGAGATAGGCTTTCGCTTTTTGGACGAGTCGTTCAAACAGCAGGTCGCGGACAAGCTCAATGAGCAGCTCCTCTCCGGCTATCAATTGCCGAACGCGATCAGCAACGGCGGTACCATCAACCTGCAACCAGAACATATCCCCCATCTCCAAAAGCTGGTAACCGAGAATTTTGATGGGGTGCTGAGCCTGAGCAGAGACAATACCGTGGAGCTGAAGGTATCCTTCCAACATGAGGAAGATGAACTGGAAGACCTGGCCATCGATATAAAAAGTAAACTGGATCAGGAGGGACTGAACCGGGGAACTGTTTATGTCTCCCGTGATCGCGAAAATCTAGTCGTGGAGATCTCCACCTTTATCCCGCCCAACAAATTTCAGGAGGACAACCTTAATTTTGTCCGATCTGTTTCCAGGTTCGCCCCTGAAACGAAGGTAGACCTGAAGCCCATCGTGGGGATGGACATCGTCAACGGTGCGTATCATCTTATCAATGCTACTCAACCTGACATCATAAAGGCCCAGAACTTATTAAAGGAGCATTTTTCCGGAACGACTTTTTACCGTAAACCTACCCTGTATCTCTTTACCCATTTTTCCAATGAGAACCTCAATAAACGCCGGGACTTTAAGACAATAACGGACCTCAAAGGCAGATCAGAGTTCATCCTTCCACTGGCCCTCCTCAAGATCACCTCGGTTGACAAGACAGACTATCAGGAGCAGCTCAAAAGGATCCAAGTACTTTATCCAGGCGCCATTATCGAAAAAAAACCTTATTCCGTCTCCTGGTCCCTCCAATTCAAAACCGATCTTCTTCCATATAGACAGAAGATCATGACTAACATCCAACATGAGCTCATCAGCCAGGTCCAGGGCCAGACCCGGTTCGACGCCATCAAGAATTTTAACCGGCTTTTGTTCTCTTATACTTTTCAGACCGAAGACCAGCGAGAGACCTTTAAAAATGCATTGAGGTCCATCTGTGATCCTTTGAGCAACACTATCTCCCTCTCCTTTGAAAGTGAAACGGGCAGGACGAGATACGAGCTCCTTAAGAACGAGACCCTGGTGATCGAGAAAGAGAATGAGCTGATCAGTGATATCAGGCAAGCAACATTCGTCTATATCACCCCTGAACAACGGACACAACTGGAAGAAGCCATCGAGAAATTCGGCGACGAAGCGAAATTTAAGAATGGCATCCAGATCGGCACCCTGGTCAGAAAAGACAAGGAAAAATTGAAATTCCGGATCACCGCGGATTTCGAGATCGCCTTAAATGCCAAAGAGTCAGAAAGAATCGATCTCAGAACGATGGCCGAAGGATATATAAAACCGATCTTCCCCGGCGAGCTAACGAATATTGACAGAATGATCCGTGCCATGAGAAAGGTGACCTCCCCGGGACCCTCCACCGGAAATCCGGTAAACAGGAATCTCCCGAATTTCATCTTCGACCCGGTCGAAGCCCGTGAATCCACCCTCCAGCCCGAAGAGGTAAAGAATGCAGTGATCACGAATTTGAATGAGCCCTTGCTTGCCAACCAGCCTAAACAGCTGGAGGCTGTGACAAAAGCCCTGGCTGCTGCCGATCTTGCCCTCATTCAAGGGCCGCCGGGAACGGGTAAGACCACCGTGATCGCCGAGATCATCTGGCAGGCACTTTCAAAAGACCCGGACTCCAAGATACTGATCACCTCGCAGACCAACCTGGCGGTCGATAACGCCCTCGAAAGACTGGCGGGTAAAAAGCGGGTGCGGCCCGTACGGATCGGCAACATCGACAAATTCGAGAACGAAGGAAAGGTCTACTCCAGCGACAGGATCAAAAAATGGCTGAATGCCAGAGATGAACGGGAAGAAGCCCCCCATGCTGATAATGCCATCAGGGAATGGATCGAGAATGTAAAGGCGAAGTGTAGCGACGAAGAGAAGTTCTCCGCCGCCGTAGACAAATGGAAGGCCGGACTGGACAGACATGACACCGAACTGAAGCATATCTTCGGGAAATGTTACTTTCGTTATGTCAATGTCCTCGCCGCAACCTGCAGCGAATGCGGCAGCAGGCACTTCGGGGAAACCTACCAGGACATGTTCCAAAATTCTGCGGAAAAACCCGCGGAGCCGGAATTCGATATCGTCATCATGGACGAAGCCAGCAAGGCGACCCCGCCTGAACTGGTCCTCCCCCTCACACTGGGAAGGAAAGTCATCATCATCGGAGACCACAAACAATTACCGCCAATGATGGATGAACAGGAGTTTTCCGAAGCCCTCGAATCCGTCGGGTCAAGAGAACTCATTCAGCACTGGACTAGAGAAGACTACAAAGTGTCACAATTCGAAAAGCTTTTCAAGAACGCCCCAAAGAACCTTGTCGCCAGCCTCGATACCCAATTCAGGATGCATGAACAGATCATGGATTGTATCTCGCAGTTCTACACTGACCAGCCGGAACTGGAAAACGGATTGATCTGTGGCATCCGGGACCAGATGAATATCCCCGATCTTAAGGTCAAGGCCAGCAGATGGCACGGACTAAAATATCCCCCGTTCATCGACACCGGCATTCACGCAATCTGGGTGAATGTCGAGTCGCCGGAACACCGAGTGGGAACCTCATTTGAGAATGAAGGCGAACTGGAAGCTATCCATCTCGTCCTGACCCTGCTCAAAAGATCCGTCGGCTTCGAAGAATATTATGGCTCTTTTTCGCGGGATGAAGAAAAAGAGATCGGTATCATTACCTACTATATGCCTCAAATGAACAGGATCAAGAACCTGCTCTATCCCGACCTAAGCAAACAGGACTGGCGACGTTTCGAGAACCTGAAATTGCAGAACAAGTTCCAGATTCCCTTCCGGATCAACACCGTAGACAGATTTCAGGGGATGGAAAGGAATATTGTGATCGTATCCACCGTCAGAAGCAACAAGCAGATGAGGGTAGAGAATGGCCGCAAAATAGTTACCGGGAATACCAGGTATCCCCAGGCACTGGGTTTCGCAAAAGAATTACAGCGGGTGAATGTCGGTTTTTCGCGGGCGAAAAGGCTATTGATCGTCGTGGGGAACCAAGAGCATTTCTCCAACAAGGCTGAATACGCAGAAGCCGCCGCCAACATGCACAAAATAGATATCGCACAGTTAAGGAATCTAGCAACAGAATGAAGCATAGGCTATTAAAAATATCGAGGGAAACAGGTGTCAGCATAACTGATATCACCGATCTGCTGAGATCCAACGGATTCGACTATTCCGAGGATCCAGCGGAAGAATTGACACAAGAAGCGGTTGAATTCATCCACAACAACCTTGCTGCACATTTTGCGTCCAAAGCAGGAAAGGCCGCCGGCGGCCGCGAGACCGCCAAAGTCGCGAGCCAGCAAGCCGCCCAGGAGATCCCCCTCGAGTTAAAGATCATCGACAGGGCAAGCAAGGAAAAAAAGCTTACTGAAAGGATCATCGGTTTTACAGAATACTATTGGTATTATACTGTTGCCAAATACGACGGCGAGTGCTCCCAACCCGTGCAATTCACGCTTTTCGACGAGGTCTTGTGCGATCTTCTTCTTGCGGAGGAAATGTCCTTCGCCAGGATTGGATCGGTGCTGGGCCTGGATACAGAGAAAGACCCTGCAGAGCGGGAGATCATGCAGGTCGCCATTCACGCACTCCGGAAAGACAAAATGATCCAAGGAGATGAGAACCGCTATACATTAACGGAGGAAGGCAGGAGCTATGCTAGGGAAGGGGTCAAATTCTCCACGTTCGCACGATCCTTCGAATTGTATTTTGACAACGGAAACACCATCGGGGTTAACGCGAAGGAAATATTCAGCAAGCTGAAAAGCGAGAGATCGACGGGATATACGGCAGATGTCTCCTTTGATCTGGAGCAGATCCGAAGCTTGGCGGAATACCAAGCGCCTGAGATCCATTTCCCGCAAAAGGGATTCCAACTACAGTCTGCCCAGTTCATAAAGTCTGCCAATTTTAAGGCCAAGGTTTGGGTGATCCTGCTGGAAAACTTCAAAGACAATACAGTTCGCCCGATCGTTTATGATGAAAAACAAGACCGGATCATCGATGAACTGTCAGTGGCCCTGGCTGGCAAAGAAAAAGTGATCGACGAATTGCTGGCCGAAATAATAGCGCGAAATGAAGATATCGAGGTAACGGAAGAACCCAAATCCTCTGAACAACTGGAACAGGAAAGATTGCTGATAAACAAACAGGACGAGATTGAAAAGGCGATCGATAACCAGGAGTACGGGGAGATCGAGAAGGTCCGCAAAGAAGTACAGCTTGTAAAACGACATTTTGACTCGCTGGAATTCGAAGTGGAGCTAAAAAGACTTTTTGATGAAACTTCCGAAGATCTCTGGGTCATCAGCCCTTGGATCAAATGGGCCGCCCTCAAACGAATTCCATTTTTTGAGGCTTACCTCAAGAAGGGGGGAAGGATCTTTGTAGCCTACTCCGAACCGGAGAAGGATGGAGACGTTATGGCCTTTGAGGAACCTCTGAACAAACTACTAGAATTGGAGAGGAAATACCTAAATTTTTATCTTCACCAGCTGCCTCCGTTCCACTATAAGAATGTCTGGCTCAGAAATGCACAAAAGGCGCATACCTATTACACAGGCAGCTACAACATTCTCTCTTTCTTCGTGAGGCAGGGCCCCTGGAAGATCCGGCAGGAAAAAATGACCCGGATCGACTGGAATCCGGAGGTCGAAAAAGAATACCTTGGCGTCCTCAAAATGTTCGGGATGAAATATGTGGAGAAAGGCATTCACGAACTGGAGTCTCTCTGTCTGAATGCCCCCGGGAAAATCGACAAGTCCTGGCTGCAAAAGCTAAAGACACTGGACAATACCCGGCTGCAGCCATTTGTCGGACACGGCATTGCAGAGGTTGATGCAAAGTACCGGCAGCTTGAAAAAGACAAAAACGAGCAGTTGATCCTTTTCAAACGGAGATATTTCAGTGAGGCTATCGACGATTACAAAAATCGGGTCACCGATATGACGGCAAGACCGGTAAGTCCCGAAAAAAAAAGAAAATTACAGAAGGATTTCGAACAACTGCGGGACGAATTCATCGACCTTATGGATTTGCAATTGATAGCCTCTTCAGTAAAAGATCTGATCGATGGTTTAAGGGTAATCAGTGTCCAAGAAAGGAGGAGATAACTTTACCACGCCCATCCGGGGACTGTTCTGCGACAGACAATATTAATTTGAAATATTCTTTTTACCAGTACCTGTTAACTATATGAGGTTATTTTTAACATATAAGATTATTACAAAGGAAGAAAAGCATTGATTTTCAATAAATCGACCGCAAAACGGTTCGAAAACTGTCCCTTCCGCCCCGCAGAAAGATCACCCAAAACCCACGCCCAGCGTGGGTTTTCGCATTTAGGTTCAAAAATCAGGTCCATGTGCTCACTTGATCTTGTCGGATCAAGTCAAATTTCTGGGGGATTGTGGTTTTAGGCATAGATTTTAGCGAGTCTGAATAGGAAGAAGTTAATGTCACGAACGCCTCTGGCCGAAGCGCGGAAGGCCTTGATTTTTGCGTTGAACG
>Ga0207671_10001494_pt1 | contig 26993 bp, 22 predicted proteins | sample KBSC24metaG_FD_184352 | JGI IMG/M metagenome (GOLD analysis project Ga0207671, IMG submission 184352) | Corn rhizosphere microbial communities from Kellogg Biological Station, Michigan, USA - KBS C2-4 metaG (SPAdes) (version 2) | ecosystem: Host-associated > Plants > Roots > Rhizosphere > Soil... | reverse complement strand
ACCAGCAGGAGGAAGCCGTAGTAGACGGCGAGCATCAGCAAGGTCAGGGTCCAGCCGAAGCGGGTGCGGCGCGCGCGCAGTTCTCGGTAGCGGGGGTGCGCGGCGATGCGCTGCACCAGATCGTCATGCATGTCTGTCTCCTTGTGTCTACGCAAGCTCTGGCAGCGCCTTGCGGCGGACGGTCCTCTGCTGCGGCTGAGCCGCTCTGGCGCGAAATGCAAAGGCGGCTGGCACATGCCGCGTCGGACCCTCTTTCCAGAGACTACCCGTCCGCCGCGCCCTTGCCTTGACATCCATCAAGGCGCATGCACGCCGCGTCTTCGATATAGACTGCGCTGGTTGACGGCCGGATGCGCCGGGCCGGTATGAAACCGCCCTGCGGCGCTTCGGTGAAGGCGTGCCTTGGGTTTGACGCGCATCAAACGCCGCGGCGGTGCAGATCTCAGAATGCCGTTGGCACGGTGACCCGCCGTCGCTTTGACCCTCCGGGGATGACCATGAACCCTCCGGGCCAGCCCTAGGACCGGTCCGCCTGACGCTGCCCAGCGCACCCATCATGCCCAGCGCCTTCAACTTCCAGGCCTCGCCATTCGACTGCCTCGACGCGGACGAGCGCGGCCTGGTGCGACGCAGCGTCGACATCGCCTACTTCCCGAAGGACACGGTGATCCTCGATGTCGGCATGCCCTCGACGCAGCTGTACGTGATCATCAAGGGCGTCGTGCAGCAGTGGGATGGTGACGACCTGGTGGCGAGCTACGGTGCCGACGACAGCTTCGATGGCCGCAGCCTGGTCGCCGGCAAGGCCAGCAGCCGCTTCGTGGCCGCCGAAGAGGTGGTGGCCTACTTGCTGGCGCGCGACGCGGTGAACGAACTGATCGCGCGCAACGCCACCTTCGGTGCGCTGGTCTTCGCGGCACTGTCCGACAAGCTGCGTGCGATCTCGGTCCGCGGCAGCCAGCACGAACTGCAGGCGCTGACGATGGCCCGCGTGGACGAGAGCTTCGTGCGGGCGCCCTTGTTCGTCGATGCGGAGAGCGACATCGTGTCCGTCGTGCGCCTCTTCCAGGCGCAGCGTGTCAGCAGCGTGCTGGTACGCGACAGCACCTGCGAGCCCCCACGCATCGGCATCTTCACCGCGACCGCCCTGCAGCGCGCGGTACTGCTCGGCAAGCCGCTGGACCAGCTCCCGGTGCGCGAACTGGCAAACTTCTCGCTGATCTGCGTGCGGCCGTCCGACCCGCTCGGCGACGCGCTGGCGGTGATGATCCGCCACAAGATCCATCGCGTTGTCGTCGCCGAAGGCGATGCCATTGCCGGCGTGCTCGAGGCGATGGACCTGTTCAGCTTCCTCTCCAACCACTCCTACCTGATCAGCCTGCAGATCGCCGCCGCGGAAGACCTGCCGGCGCTGGCCCGCGCGGCGAGACACGTGCTGCGGCTGATCGGCCTGTTGCAGGCGAACGGCACCAAGGTCGGCTTGATCGCTTCGCTGGTGCAGGCGCTGAACGACAAGCTTTTCGATCGCGCGTGGCAGCTCGTCGCGCCGGCCGAACTGGTTGCGAACAGCTGCCTTTTCGTGATGGGCAGCGAAGGCCGCGGCGAGCAACTGCTGAAGACCGACCAGGACAACGCCGTCGTGCTGCGCGACGGGTACGCGCCGCCGCCCGACCTGCCCGCGATATGCGAGCGCCTCTCGGCAGCGCTGGCCGATTTCGGGTATCCGCCGTGCCCGGGCGGCGTGATGCTGAGCAACCCGGCTTGGCGCCGCAGCGCCGCAGCGTTCTCCGAAGCAGCCGGCGGCTGGCTGCAGCAGCCCGAGACAGAGAACTTGATGTCCCTCGCGATCTTTCTCGATGCGCACGCGGTGGGCGGCGATGCTTCGTTGCTCGAGCAGGTGCGAGACCGCGTGTTCGCGCAGGCGACCGACAACCAGGCGATGCTCGCCCGCTTCGCATCGGTGGCAGACGCCTTCGCAGACGACCGCCGCTGGTTCGGCTGGCTGATCGGCGGAACGGGCGCAGGACCGGCCGACCTCAAGAAGCTCGGCATCTTTCCGCTCGTGCACGGCGTGCGCAGCCTCGCGCTCGAGGCCGGGCTGCGCGAGACGGGCACTGCGGAACGGGTGCGTGCGCTGGTCGGCGCGGGCCGGCTCGACGCCTCGCTGGGCGCCGAAGTGGTCGACAGCCTGCACTTCTTCATGGGGCTCAAGCTGAAAGCCGGGTTGGACGAGATCGCCCGGGCACGGCCGGTCAGCGGTCTCGTCGATACCTCCGCGCTCGGCAGCCTCGACAGGGATCTGCTGAAGGACACGCTCGGCGCCGTCAAGCGCTTTCGGCAGATGCTGCGCCTGCATTTCCGCCTCGACGCACTGTAGGGCCGCCGGATGTTCGCCTGGCCAGCCGCGCTGAAGCGCTCATGGATGCTCTACCACTTGGGCGACCCGCGCTTTCGCTTCATGTGGGACGCTCCGCCGGTCGATGAATGGGTCTCGATCGACTGCGAGACCACGGGGCTCGACGTGCGCCATGACGAGATCATCGCCATCGGCGCGGTGCGCATCGTCGGCAGCCGCGTGATGACCAGCAGCGCGCTGGAACTGCTGGTGCGCCCCGAGCGGCGTGTTTCGGCCGAGAGCATCCGCGTGCATCGCCTGCGTGCACAGGACGTCGCTGCCGGCATCGACGCGCAGGAGGCGATGCAGCGCCTGATGCGCTTCATCGGCAGCCGGCCGATTGTCGGCTACTACCTGGAATTCGATCTCGCGATGATCCGCCGCGTGCTCTTCCCGATGCTGGGCATGGGCTTGCCGCAGCCGAAGATCGAAATCTCGGCGCTGTACTACGCGCTGAAGAACCGCGAGCTGCCCGCGCACCTGCGCGGCGGGGACATCGACCTGCGCTTCGCGACGATGATGCGCGATCTCGACCTGCCGTTGCGCGAGGCGCACGATGCGCTGAACGATGCAGTCATGGCCGCACTGGCGTTCGTCAAGCTGAGGCACCTGGCGCGAGCCGCCAACGGCAACGGCCGCACCAGGGTCTGAAGCCGGACGGCGGCCTTCGCGGTGGGCCAGACACGCCCATTGCATGCCGGATTGATGTAAATCAACAAAGCCTTGGACAAGGCTTCCGACAATAGATGCATCGCCGATATACCTTCAACTCGCGTAGTGAAGCCAACCATGACGCCTGCCACTGCCGCCGCTACCAGCAAGACGATTCACCGTGCCGACATTGCACCGCGCGAACGCTACGCCGCGATATTTGCTGCGTTCGATGCCCTCGATGTCGGTGATGCCATCGAAATCGTCAACGGCCTCGACCCCGACGCGCTGTACTTCGAATTTCAGACCCGTGCGCCAGGTTATTTCTCCTGGTGCTACCTGCAGCAAGGGCCGCTTTGGCGGGTCAGCATCCGCAAGCTGGCGCGCTCGCACAGCGGCGGCCGCTGCGGCGCATGCGGCGGCGGCGCCTGAGCCGCTGATGACAACCCATTCCCAGGAGAGATTCCATGAAATCCACCAGCAGGTTGTGGCGATGGCTCGGCCTCATCTTCATTCTGTCGTTCGGGGGCCTCGGCTATCTCGGATGGCAAATCTATCTCACCGCACCCCCCATCCCGAAGGCCGTCACCACGGTCGACGGCGAGGTCCTGTTCACCGGCGAGCAAATCCAGTATGGCCAACAAGCCTGGCTGTCCGCAGGCGGTCAGCAACTGGGGACCGTCTGGGGTCACGGAAGCTATGTCGCCCCGGACTGGTCGGCGGACTGGTTGCACCGCGAAGCCACGGCGCTGCAGATCATTCGCAGCAGTGAACAGCGCAAGGCCACTCCGACGCTGACGGTAGGCGACCAGGCCGCCGTCGATGCCCGCGTGCGCGACGAGATGCGTCGCAATACCTACGACGAGTCGACCGGTATCGTGAAGGTCTCCGCCGAACGCGCAAGGGCCATCCGAGAGGTTGCCGGTCATTTCGAGGGTCTATTCGGCGCCGAACCGTCGCTGGCCAAGCTGCGCGACCAGTACGCGATGACCGAAGGCGCGTTGCCGGAGAAGGCGGACCGCCAGGCCCTGACCGCGTTCTTCTTCTGGACCTCCTGGGCCGCTGCAACGAACCGCCCGGGCGAGACCGAGCTCTCGTACACCAGCAACTGGCCGCACGAGCCGCTCGTCGGCAACAAGATGTCCACCTCGGCGGCCATGTGGTCGATGGCCAGTATCGTCCTGCTGCTCGCCGGCATCGCCGCAATGCTCTGGCTGCACGGCGCCGACAAACACGAAGAGGAGGCGAAGGTGCCTGCGGCCGACCCGCTGCTCGGCGCCAAGGCGACGCCTTCGATGAAGGCGACCCGCAAGTACTTCTTCGCTGTCATCGGGCTCATGCTGCTGCAAATCGTCATGGGCGCCATCACCGCGCACTACGCGGTCGAAGGGCAGTCGTTCTTCGGTCTGCCGCTCGCGCAAATCCTGCCGTACACGATCAGCCGCACCATCCACACGCAGATTGGCGTCTTCTGGATTGCCACCGCCTGGCTGGCGACCGGTCTCTATGTGGCGCCGCTGCTCTCGGGCCGCGAGCCGAAGCTTCAGAAGCTTGGCGTGGACGCGCTGTTCTGGGCGCTCATCGTGGTCGTGCTCGGTTCGACCATCACCGGTTGGCTCGGCACCTTGCAGCACCGGGGCGTGGACTTCAGCTTCTGGGTCGGCAACCAAGGACTCGAATACACGAGCATGGGTCGCGTCTGGCAGATTATGCTGTTCGTCGGTCTCCTGTTCTGGGTCTTCCTGCTCGGCCGCGCCCTGTGGCCGGCGCTGAAGAAGCCCTCGGAGACGCGTGGGCTCGTCGCGATGGTGTTCCTGTCGGCGACCTGCATCGGCGGCTTCTACGCCACGTCGCTCGCCTGGGGTCAACACACCCACTACTCGATGATCGAGTACTGGCGCTGGTGGCTCGTGCACCTGTGGGTCGAGGGATTCTTCGAAGTGTTCGCCACGGCCGTGGTCGCCCTCATCTTCACGAACCTGGGCCTGATCCGGCCGGCATCGGCCAATCGCGCCATCCTCGCCGAGACCATCGTCTTCCTGTTCGGCGGCATCCTGGGCACGCTGCACCACTTGTACTGGACGGGCACGCCGACCTCGGTGATTGCCGTCGGTTCGGTGTTCTCCGCCCTCGAGGTCGTGCCGTTGACGCTCATCGGCCTGGAAGCGCTGCAGACCTATCGTCGCTCGAAGACCGTGCCTTGGCTCGCCGCGTACAAGTGGGTCATTCTTTCCTTCGTCGCCGTGGGCTTCTGGAATACGGTCGGCGCGGGCCTGCTCGGCTTCGCCATCAACCCGCCGGCATCGCTCTACTACGTGCAAGGCCTGAACATGACGGCGGCTCACGGTCATGCGGCCCTCTTCGGCGTGTACGGCATGCTTGGCATCGGCCTGATGCTGTTCTGCCTGCGGGGTCTGTACGACCGGGCTCTGCATGCCGACAGGCTCTTGAAGCCCGCGTTCTGGAGCCTGAATATCGGCTTGGCAATGATGGTGTTCCTGTCGCTGCTGCCCGCGGGCATCTACCAGGCCTGGGCCAGCATCACCAAGGGCCTCTGGTACGCCCGCTCGGCGGAAATCATTCACAGTCAGCTGATGGAAACCCTGGTGTGGATGCGAGTGCCCGGCGACATCGTTTTCGCGGCCGGGAGCGTGTTCCTCGCGGTGTACGCCTGGCGCCTGCTGAGGCCGGCTTCATCGGTCAAGGCGCCGGTCGGGGCGATCCCCGCCGGGGCCCGGCACTAGGACCTGAACAGGGGGAGGGCATCGAGCCCCCCTCTTCATTACCTCCGAAGACCATGAAACTCACTGCCTTCACCGACTACAGCCTGCGCGTGCTCATCTACCTGGCGGCAGACCCGTCGAGACGCGCGACCATCGCCGAAATCGCGAAGACGTTCGACATCTCGGAGAATCACCTGACCAAGGTGGTGCATCTGCTCGGCAAGGAAGGGTGGATCGAAACGGTTCGCGGCAAGGGCGGCGGCATCCTGCTCGCCAAGCAGCCGCAGGACATCTGCATCGGGAAGGTCGTCCGTGACACCGAGGGAGCCGCCCTGCCCGCCGAGTGCTTCGCCGTCGACGGCGGTCATTGCCTCATCTCCAACTGCTGCAGACTCAAGGGCGTGCTCGCCGAAGCCGTGAATGCCTTCTATTCGGTGCTCGACAACTACACGCTCGCCGACATCTCGCGCCACCGCCAGACGCTCGGAAAAGTACTGATGCTTCACGCGGCATAACCCGTGAACGAAGAGCTCGCCCCTGGCGCGGTGGCGCCGTACCCCTACACAGGTCCTCGATCGTTGCAGGCGCCCATCGACGCGGCTTTGCGCCAGGTGGTCGATCCGGAAGTCGCGCTGAGCATCGTGGACGTTGGCCTGGTCTACGCCGTCACGGTGACGGACAAGCTCGTGCACGTGCTGATGACGATGACTTCAGCGGCATGCCCGGTGACCGACGTCATCGTGGGTGATGTCGAAGCGGAGCTGGACAAGGCGGTGCCCGCGGACTTCAAGATTCAGGTCGAGCTCACCTGGGAGCCATCCTGGGACACTGCCCGCATGAGCCCGCGGGCAAAAGCCTTCATGGGCTGGTAGGCCCTGGTCACTTGCCATGCGCAATCCATCGGAGGTCCGCACGCCTGCATCACGCGTCAGGCTGCGCTTGCTGTTCGCCATCGGTGTGCTGGCGTTGCTGGTGGCCGGCATCATCGGCGGTCTGCTGCGGGCTGGGGTCTCCGTGCCGGTACCGAGCGCCAGCAGGTGGCCCGGGCAAGCCGTCCTGGCTCACGCGTTCCTGATGATCTGCGGTTTCATGGGCACGGTCATCGGCATCGAACGTGCCGTGGCGATCAGGCACCGCTTGGCCTTCCTGGCACCCGCCGCATCCGCGCTGGCAGGCGCCGCAGTGCTCTGCGGCCTCTCGAACCTGAGCTCTTGGCTTGCCGCTGGCGCGGCCGCCTCTTTCGTTGTCGTGAATGGGGTGCTCGTCGAGCACCAGCGCGCACCCCACACGGCGCTCTTGCTGACAGGCGCGATCGCATGGTTGGCGGGCAATCTGCTCCAGCTTCTCGGCAGCCAGCCAGCCGCGATCATCCCGTGGTGGTTCTCCTTCCTGGTTCTGACGGTGGCGGCAGAGCGCCTCGAGATGACGCGTCTCATGCGTCGCCGTCATGGTGCGGCGGCATCGCTCCATGGCTGCCTCGGCGCCTTGTTGCTCGGGTCGGCGCTGTTCTCCTTCTCGCCGGTCGCGGGTGGCGTTGTGTATGGGCTGTCGCTGGTGGGTCTTTCCGCTTGGCTGATTGCTTGCGATATCGCACGCCGCACCGTCGCAGCGCACGGATTGAGCCGATACATGGCCCTCTGCCTGCTGATGGGCTACGCCTGGCTTGCCGTTTCCGGGGCGGCCTGGGTCGCGGTCTCATTCGGGCTGCCCGCTCGGGACACCGCACTTCACGCGCTCGGACTGGGCTTCATCTTCTCGATGATGCTGGGGCACGCTCCGGTCATCCTGCCGGCCCTGGCCCGCGTCAAGCTGGTTTTCGGCTGGTGGTTCTACGTTCCCTTGATTCTGCTTCACGTCTCGCTCGTTGCGCGGCTCGGTCTCGGCCTCGATGCACTGGGCATGCTCCGTGTGGGCGCAGAAGGCAACGCCTTGGCCATCGCGCTGTTCGCCATGACGATGGCAGGCTCGGCATTGGCCTGGCGAGTCAAGCATTCATCCAAAATTTCCAGGGCAGTTCATGAACCACATTGAAGAGCCTGTTTTCATGCAGCCTCGCCGCTTCGCGTTGTGGGATCTCGGATTTCGACCCTTCTACCTGCTTGCCAGCGTCTTCGCGGCGTTGTCGATTCCGCTTTGGTCCCTGCAGTTTTCAGGGCTGCTGGGGCATGTCTACCTGGCAGGGCCGGTATGGCATGCGCACGAGATGTTGTTTGGGTTCGCGCTCGCCGTCATCGTGGGCTTCTTGTTCACAGCGGGCCGGAACTGGACGAACCAGCCAACACCGACGGGGCCGTTCCTGGCCGGGTTGGCGGCCCTTTGGATTGCAGGCCGCCTGCTCGTGCTGACGCCATTTGCCTGGACGGCCGCTGTGGTCAACGTTGCCTTCCCCCTGGTAGCGGCGATTGCGCTGGCCATCCCGTTCGTCAAGGCCAAGAACCAACGAAACTATTTCTTCATAGGACTGCTGCTGGCGATGTCGGTGGCCAGTGGCTTCGTCCATTTGTCGCAGCTCGGGGTCGTGAGCTTCCCGTCGTGGATAGGTCTTCAGGCGGGGCTCGACATCGTGCTGTTCATCCTGGCGGTGATGGGGGGACGCGTCATCCCCATGTTCACGAACAACGGTGTGCCGGGCGCCCAGGCGACGCGTAGTCCTCGGGTCGAGAAAAGCGCACTCGGATTGACCCTGGCCTTGGTCGCAGTCGACCTGCTTGGCTTGAAGGGTTTGCCTCTGGCGTTGCTGGCGGTCGCCGCCTGCGTTGCTCACACCGCGCGCTGGCTGCTCTGGAAACCGTGGAAGACCTTCAAGGTGCCGCTGGTCTGGGTGCTGCAAGCCGCCTATCTATGGATCCCCATTCACCTGGCGCTGCGCTCGTTGGCAGAGTCGGGTGTCATCCCCACGTCGGTTGCGACGCATGCGCTGACCGTCGGTGCGGCCGGCGGACTCATCATCGGCATGATGACCCGCACCGCCCGCGGACACACCGCTCGACCGTTGCGGGCTGACCGATTCGACACGGCCTGCTACGTGCTCGTGTTGGCGGCCGCGCTCGTTCGCGTCGTCGTGCCCTTGCTGATGCCTGCGCAGACCCTCGCTGCGGTCCAATGTTCGGCGGTGCTGTGGTCCGGCGGATTTGGTCTGTATGCGGTGCGCTACTGGCCCGTGCTGACCGGAGCTCGTCTCGACGGGAAGAGAGGCTGAAGAATGGATTACTTTGCCGTCAAGCTGGTCCACCAAAGTGCAGTGGCGCTGTCGCTGACCGGGTTCGTCGTCCGCGGTGCCGCATCGCTCGCAGGGGCGGCGTGGGTCAACAGCCGGCCGGCAAAAACGCTGCCCCACGTCGTCGATTCGGTCCTGCTGCTCTCCGCGCTGACGCTGGCCTGGATGCTTCGGCTGACGCCTGGCAATGCGCCATGGCTGTTGTCCAAGCTCGTCGGCTTGGTTGTGTATGTCGGCTTCGGCCTCGTGGCCCTCAAGCCGGGCCGAACGCGGCCGATCCGCGCGACGGCGTGGCTGGCCGCACTGGTCACTGCGGGATGGATAGTGTCCGTCGCCGTCACAAAGAATCCGTGGGGCTTCCTCGCCGTCGCAGGCGCGTCCGTTTGACGCACATCAAGCCATCTCGTATCGACCCGCGGCACCATTCGCCATGCCAAGACTCGACCTCTCTTCGCAAGTCGCTCGACCGTCGCCGAGCGCTGAATTGCTGCGCCCGTTCGATACCCCTGCGCCCCGCTACATCTCCTACCCGAGACCGGTTCTCGGACTCCTTCGGTGCGGCGGATGCCTGATCCAAGAACCTTGCCGGAATTCCAACCACCATGAAACTGCCCGGCTTCTTCGACCAGATTCCCAAGCTCCGCGTCCAGGACCCGCTGGCGCGCTTGCTCGGCAGTGCAGAGGATGGAGTCATCGAGTACAGCTATGGAGACGCCGTTCGCCTCGCCGGCCATTCGTGCCCGACGGTGGCGACAGCCTATTGGCTGACATACCTCGCGCTGGAAAGGCTCTATTCGGGCGCACTCCCGCAGCGGGGGAACATCAAGGTGGAACTGCGTGACGATGCTCGCTCGGGCAGCACCGGCGTCGTTGCGACGGTGATCCAGATGTTGACAGGCGCGGCCGGCGGTACGGGCTTCAAGGGCATCGGCGGAAACTTTTCGCGGATGGGTCTGATTCGATACGCGCCAGACCTGTTGCTGTCGATGCGGTTCACGCGGCTCGACACGCGGACCGCCGTGGAGGTCGAGGCCGACCTGTCGCTCTTACCCGCTGAAGCTGCCATCGGGCCACTCCTGTCCCGCTGCGCACGGGGGCGCGCCGCGCCGGAGGAGGAACGCCAACTCGCAATGCTCTGGCAGGAGCGCGTTCGCCACCTGTTGGTCGACCTCGCGAGGGACTCTTCCGTTTTCGTGGTTCGGCCCGTCAACTTGCAACGGGAGACAAGTCCCTTCGCGCTCGTGGCCTGAACCATGCCAATGTCCACTTATCCCAGTTTCGAATCACGTTCATGAGCAGCCCGACCAACGACTCCGCCGTTCCCTTGGCCGCAGCGATTGTGGACGACCGCAGCGTGCCCGTCGACGCCTTGCTTGCCGAGGTGGTTCGTCGACAGATCGATGCCGGTCGACGCGTGCGCGGTTGCCTGATGACACGGCCGCCGCGAGAGCCAGGATGTTCGGCCAGGATGGTGCTGGTCGACATCCACACCGCCGAGGCCTACCTCGTCTCGCAACCCATGGGCGAGAACTCGAAGGCGTGCCGGGCCGACACCCAGGGTTTCGCGCGCGCGAGCCGGATTTTTCGACAAGCCCTCGAAGTGTCTCCTGACCTCGTCGTCAGCAACCGCTTCGGCGACCTCGAGGTTCGCGGCGGCGGATTTTCCGAGGAACTTCTCGAGCTGATGAGCCGCGAAATCCCGTTCTTGACCACGGTCTCCGAGCGGAACATGCAGGCATGGCTGGCATTCACGGGCGGCGCCACCTTGCTGCCCGCCGACCCCGAGGTTGTGGCCGCCTGGGTTGCGGAAGCCGTTCGGGCCCGGCAAACCGTGACAGCTTGAAGGGCGCCACCAAGGTGAACACGACACCTTCTGATCCGCTCCGGGGAGTCGCAGCTTGTTGAAGCTGCGGGGCAACTGCTGGCAGACCATGCGCAGCTGCGCGACGCCTGGCGCGAATTGGGCCCGCAGCTCGTTCGAATCAGCGCTGGCGACGAGCCGGGACAAATCGACGTTGGCCCTGGCCATAGGGGGTCTTGTGCGCATGTACGAGGTTCATCTGTCGCTCGAAGAGGAGCTCGTCTTTCCCCGCACTCGAGAACTCCAGGGGCGGCACGGCGAGTCCGCGTTGGCTTCCATGGGCCGCGAAATGGCGGAGCGGCGAGGGCTGCGGGTTTGACCCGTCGTGGCCTCGGTTGGTACATTCTGAAGAGTCCGCGCTCACGGCACGGCAACGGCCTGCTGCCTTGACGAAACGCAAAACGGAGCGCGTCGCAGTTCCTAGAATTGCGCATGACTGCTCCCCGTTCCCTCGCATTTCGATTGGCAGCGGCCGGCATGGTCTACCTTGGCGTCGCGCTGGCCTCCATCGCGCTCAGCCTCTGGGTCACCTGGCAATTGGAGGGCGGCGGGGCCGCGGTCAACGAGGCGGGTCGCCTTCGCATGTTGACTTACCGCATGGCGATGGACATCGCGGCGGGGCGTCGATCCGAGGTGCCCGACTCGATGGTCACGTTCGAGCGAACCTTGGAACTGCTGCGCACAGGCGACCCCTCGCGTCCTCTCTTCGTGCCGCCTTCGGACGAAACCCGCGCCGAACTCGCCAACGTCCAAGGCGAATGGAACCGGCACAAGGCCTCGCTGAACCCGGTGACGGCCACGGTCGATGCCGAGGGCGCCAACCGGCTGGTGTCGAGCATCGATCGATTCGTCGCTGCCATCGAGGCACGGCTGGCCTATTGGACCTCCGTGCTTCGCACGTTCCAATTGACGATGGTCGCGCTGGCCGTGGCCGGCGCGGTTGCACTGCTGTACATGAGCCACGCCATGGTCCTCGATCCGCTCAGGCGCGTCGGGTCCGCCATCGGCTCCTTGCGGCGGGGTCATCTGAGCATTCGCGTTGCACCCGAGTCCTCCGTCGAATTCCAGGAGCTTGCGGAGGGCTTCAATACGATGGCAGAACGCCTCGAAGCCCAATACACACACCTCGAAGAGACCGTGCGTCTCAAGACGGCGGATCTGCAGGCGCAACGCGAGCGCCTCGAGGCGTTGTACGAGGTCAGCGCTTTCGTCGCGAAGGCCGAATCGCTGGACGAAATGGCCCGAGGTTTCGTCACGAAGCTGCGCCGCATCGCACGCGCGGACGGCGTTGCGCTGCGCTGGTCTGACGCGGACAACAAGCGCTATCTCATGTTGGCGCAGGAAGGTTTGCCGCCGACATTCGCCTCGCAGGAGCAATGCCTGCCAACGGGCGAATGTCACTGCGGTCAACCGCCCGATGCGCCCAGATCCAAAGTCATTCCGATTCGGCCTCATCAGGTGAGCCGAGACAACTGCAGCAAGGCGGGCTTCCAGTCCTTGCTCACGGTCCCCGTGACGTTGAACCAGCGGGTTCACGGAGAACTCGACCTTTTCTATCGAACCCCGCTCTCCGAAGCCGACCCGGCGCGCTCGCTCATCGAAGTGCTCGCCAGCCATCTGGCCGGTGGCATGCAGGGGCTCCGTGCGGCCGCCGCCGACAAGGAGGCCGCCGTGTCGAACGAGCGGGGCCTGCTCGCCCAGGAACTTCACGACTCCATCGCCCAATCGCTGGCATTCCTGAAGATACAGGTTCAGCTGCTGCGCACGGCAGTCTCGCGCAACGATCCAGCCGCGGTTCAGCGCACCATCGGCGAAATCGAAACCGGCGTGTTGGAGAGCTATGGCGACGTGCGCGAACTGCTGGTCCATTTCCGCACGCGGGCAGATGCCGAGGAAATCGAACCGGCGCTTCGGACAACGCTGCACAAGTTTTCCAACCAGACCGGCATCGCCACCGACTTCGACATCGAGGGCCACGGCGTCGCGCTGCCCAACGATGTCCAGGTGCAGGTGCTGCACATCGTCCAGGAAGCCCTGTCGAACATCCGCAAGCACGCACGCGCCAGTGCCGTCAGGCTGCGCGTCGTGCAGGCGCCTGTCTGGCGCTTCGATGTGACGGACGACGGCCTCGGCTTCGAGACCGATGACGAGGTCGACGCGGATCACGTCGGCCTTCGAATCATGTCCGAGCGCGCACGACGCATCGGGGCTGAGCTCTCAGTCACGTCGCGGCGCGGCAATGGCACGACCGTTTCGCTGGTGCTCGCGCGCGCTGGCATCTCCACGCAGGAGCTGGACCATGTCCTCGCCGATTCGCTTGCTGGTCGTTGACGACCACAACCTGTTCCGCCGCGGCCTCATCGCGCTGTTGGCACAGCACACTCGGCTTCACGTCGTGGGTGAAGCCGGCGACGCCGGCGAGGCCCAACGTCGAGCCGCCGACTTGCAGCCGGACGTCATCTTGCTGGACAATCACCTGCCGGGCGTTCGCGGCGTCGACGCACTGCCGGGCCTCAGAGAGGTCGCCCCCGCCAGCCGCATCATGATGCTGACCGTGAGCGAGGACGAAGACGACCTGTCGACCGCGCTCCAGAACGGCGCGAACGGTTACCTGTTGAAGACCACCGAAGGCGACGAACTGCTCGTGGCCATCGAGCGCTGCATTCGGGGCGAGTCGGTGCTGAGCCCGACCATGACAGCCAAGCTGGTCAATGCGTTCCAGACTTCGACCCGTGCCGCGACGACCCTCGGCCCGAAGAGCGACACTGACAGCTTGTCGCCGCGCGAGCGGGATGTTCTGCGAGAGCTCTCCCGCGGCGCGAGCAACAAGGACATCGCCCGCACCCTGAGCATTGCGGAGACAACGGTGAAGATTCATGTTCAGAACATCCTGCGCAAGCTGAACCTGAGTTCGCGGGTTCAGGCGGCGGTCTTCGCCAGCGAACGAGGGCTGGGCGCCAAGGCCGCCTGAGTTCACATCGGCTGGTGATTCGCCCGGGTTGCGGCCCAGTCCGGCCGCGGCCTTCCTGTCGACGTTTCCCCCGCCAGCGAGCGCCGAGCTGTGAGCTCGAGGACCTGCTCAAGCGTTCGACGACGTGCCTGGCCTAGTTCGGATGAACTAGGTCGAGCATGGAGAACCTAGTTCTTCTGCATCGGCCGACCTCGTCCACCGAAGGATGTTCACGGAGGCCGTTGCCGGCGAAAGTTCCATACCCCTCGAAAGCGTGGCATGGACATCGCAACACCTCTTTCCTCCCTCGGCTCCGCTGCGCGCGGCAACTCGAAGCGCTGGTCCGTGCTGGTCGTGAGCACGCTCGCCTTCACCACCTGCTTCATGGTGTGGATGATGTTCGGGGTCGTTGGCATTCCACTGAAGAAGACGCTCGGGCTGAACGCCACCGAGTTCGGTCTGTTGACTGCCATGCCGGTGCTGACCGGGTCGCTGGTTCGCGTGCCGCTGGGCATCTGGACCGACAAGTTCGGCGGCCGCATCGTGTTTGCCAGCCTGATGGCGTGCGTGATTCCGGCGGTCTATCTGATGGCCTACGCCACCGCGTTCTGGCACTTCCTGCTCATCGGCATGTTCGTCGGTCTGGCGGGCGGCAGCTTCTCCGTCGGCACTCCCTACGTCGCGCGCTGGTTTCCGAGGAGCCAGCAAGGCTTCGCGATGGGCATCTTCGGCGCGGGAAACTCGGGGGCGGCCGTCAACAAGTTCATCGCTCCCGCACTGATGGTGGCCTTCGGTTGGACTGTGGTGCCGAAGGTCTACGCCGCGATGCTGCTGGCCGTGCTGGTGCTCTTCTGGCTCTTCAGCGCGAGCGACCCGGTGCACCGCGTGCCGAGCACGCTGACTTTCAGGGACCAGCTTCGCACACTGAGAGACCCGCGCGTCCTCAAGTACTGCCAGTACTACAGCATCGTCTTCGGCGGCTACGTGGGCCTGTCGCTGTGGATGGTGCAGTACTACGTTGGCGAGTATGGCCTGGACATCCGCGTCGCTGCGCTGCTGGCCGCCTGCTTCTCTCTACCCGGCGGCGTGCTTCGCGCGGTGGGTGGCTGGCTTTCGGACAAGTACGGCGCTCACGCGGTGACCTGGTGGGTCTTGTGGGTCAGCTGGATTTGCCTCTTCCTGCTGTCGTATCCGCAGACCAGCTTCACGGTACAGACGATCAACGGCGTGAGCAGCTTCCACATCGGACTGAACGTCTACGGCTTCACGGCCCTGATGTTCGTGCTGGGTATCGCCTTTGCGTTCGGCAAGGCCAGCGTCTTCAAGTACATCAGCGATGACTACCCGGCAAACATCGGCGCCATCAGCGGCATCGTCGGGCTCGCCGGTGGACTGGGCGGGTTCGTCCTGCCCGTCCTCTTCGGCCTGCTGCTGGACGTCACGGCCGTTCGCTCGTCGGCCTTCATGCTGCTTTATGGCGTGGTGTGGGTCTCGCTCATCTGGATGTATTTCACCGAAGTTCGACGCACGCCCGTGCTCGGCTCCGGCGCATCGAACGTGCTGGCCAAGGCCTGACACGGAACCCAAGGACTAGGAGTCCATCATGACTGCAAGCATCAATGCCACCGGTACGGCCAAGCCTGGTCGCCTCATCAAGGTCTGGACGCCGGAAGACAAGGCGTTCTGGAACCGCGAAGGGGAGGCCATCGCCAAACTGAACCTGTGGATTTCCGTACCGGCCCTGTTCCTGGCTTTCGGCATCTGGCAGGTGTGGAGCGTGGTTGCCGTCGGTCTGCCGGCCCTCGGCTTCAAGTATTCGACCAACCAACTCTTCTGGCTCGCGGCCGCCCCGGCCCTGTCGGGTGCGACGCTTCGCATCTTCTACTCGTTCATCGTGCCGCTCGTCGGCGGCCGCCGCTGGACCGCGATCTCCACGGCCACGCTACTGATACCCGCCGTCGGCATCGGCCTGGCGGTGCAGGACAACACCACGAGCTATCCGACGATGCTCATGCTCGCCTTGCTCTGCGGCCTTGGCGGCGGCAACTTCAGTTCGAGCATGGCCAACATCAGCTTCTTCTTCCCGAAGGAGCGCAAGGGCTCGGCACTCGGCGTCAATGCCGGCCTCGGCAACCTCGGGGTCTCGGTGGTGCAGTTCCTCAGCCCCCTGGTGGTGACGGCCGGCATCTTCGGCGTCTTCGGGGGTGAGGCGCAGACCATCATCAAGAACAACCAGACGCTGCAGGTGTGGACGCAGAACGCTGCGTTCATCTGGGTGCCGTGGATTGCGCTGACCTCGCTGGTGGCCTGGTTCGGCATGAACGACATCGCCGACGCGAAGGCCTCCTTCGCCGCGCAGGCGACCATCTTCGGCCGCCGCGACAACTGGCTGATGTGCGTGCTCTACCTTGGCACCTTCGGCTCCTTCATCGGCTACGCCGCCGGCTTTCCGCTGCTCATCAAGAGCCAGTTTCCCGGCGTGAACCCGCTCGCCTATGCCTGGCTCGGCCCGCTGGTCGGCGCGAGCGTCCGGCCCGTCGGCGGCTGGCTCGCGGACAAGATGGGCGGCGCGCGCGTGACCTTGTGGAACTTCGTCGTGATGGCGCTCGCGGTGCTCGGCGTGGCCGCGTTCCTGCCGGCACACGGGCAGGGCGGCAACTTCGCCGGCTTCTTCCTGATGTTCCTGGTGCTGTTCCTGACGACGGGCATCGGCAACGGGTCGACCTTCCGGATGATTCCGATCATCTTCCTGAACAACCGTCTGCGCGGCGTGAATCCCGCCGATGCGGCCGCGGTGGCTCAGGCGACCAAGGAAGGCAACACGGAAGGTGCGGCGACGCTGGGCTTCACGGCTGCCATGGCGGCCTACGGCGGATTCTTCATTCCGAAGAGCTACGGCACCTCCATCGCCCTGACGGGTGGGCCCGAGGCCGCGCTCTACGTGTTCTTCGTGTTCTACCTGCTTTGCATCGGCATCACATGGTGGAACTACGCCCGGCGCAACGCGCCCACGCCATGCTGAGCCCGTGAAACAGACGATTGACGCAGTGTTAGCAGACTGCTCGGCAGACGCAGAAGTCCCTTCCGTTCGGAGCCCCCCATGAGCCACTTCCTCGACCGATTGACCTACTTCACGCAGCCCAAGCTGGCTTTCTCGGATGGCCATGGCCGTACCACCGGTGAAGACCGGACCTGGGAAGACGGCTACCGTAGCCGCTGGCAGCACGACAAGATCGTGCGCAGCACGCACGGCACGAACTGCACCGGTTCGTGCTCCTGGAAGATATATGTCAAGGGCGGCATCGTCACCTGGGAGACGCAGCAGACCGACTATCCGCGCACGCGTCCCGACCTGCCGAACCACGAGCCGCGCGGATGCGCGCGGGGTGCTTCCTACAGCTGGTATCTCTACAGCGCCAACCGCGTCAAGTACCCGATGGTGCGTGCCCGGTTGCTCAAGCACTGGCGCGCGGCCCTGGCCGTGGCGAAGAGTCCGGTGGATGCCTGGGCCGCGATTGTCGAGAACCCGGTGTCTCGCGACGACTGGACCCAACAGCGGGGCCTCGGCGGCTTCGTCCGTTCCAGCTGGGACGAGGTCAACCAGATCGTCGCCTCGGCGAACATCTACACCGTCAAGAAGCACGGTCCGGACCGCATCATCGGCTTCTCGCCGATTCCGGCGATGTCGATGGTTTCCTACGCTGCCGGCTCGCGCTACCTGTCGCTCATCGGCGGCGTCTGCATGAGCTTCTACGACTGGTACTGCGACCTGCCGCCCTCCAGCCCGCAGACCTGGGGTGAGCAGACCGATGTGCCCGAATCGGCGGATTGGTACAACAGCACCTACATCATCGCGTGGGGCTCGAACGTCCCGCAGACCCGCACGCCCGATGCGCACTTCTTCACCGAGGTTCGCTACAAGGGCGCGAAGACGGTGGCAGTGACGCCCGACTACGCGGAGGTCAGCAAGCTCGCCGACCTGTGGATGCACCCCAAGCAAGGCACCGATGCCGCGCTCGCGATGGCCATGGGTCACGTCATCCTGAAGGAGTTCTACGTCGACCGGCGGTCGGCGTACTTCGACGACTACGCCCGCCGCTACACCGACCTGCCGATGCTGGTGCAACTCGAAGAGCAGACCTTGCCCGACGGCCGCACCGTGATGGCCAGCAAGCGCTATCTGCGGGCCAGCGACTTCCCCGGCCAGCTGGAGCAGGGCAACAACCTGGACTGGAAGACCGTCGCCTTCGAACAGAACGGCGACGTGGTGCTGCCCAACGGCTCCATCGGCTTCCGCTGGGGTCCGGACGGGCGACCGGACGCGCGCAAATGGAACCTGGAGAACAAGGAGGCCCGAACGGGTGCGGAAGTGAGCTTGCGGCTGTCCGCGACCGAAAGCGAAGGCTTCGAACTGGCCGACACCGCCTTCCCGTACTTCGCAGGCATCGAAACGCCGCACTTCACCGCCAACGACCAGGGGGGCAACGTCCTCGTCCGCAAGGTCCCGGTGCGTCGCCTTCAATTCGACGATGGCCGCTCCCTCGTGGTTGCCACGGTGTTCGACCTGATGGCTGCCCACTACGGTGTCGACCGCGGATTCGGGGACGGTGCCAAGAGCTATGACGAGGACGTGCCTTACACGCCCGCCTGGCAGGAGCGCATCACCGGCGTGCCGCGCCAGCAGGCCATCACCGTGGCGCGCCAGTTCGCCGACAACGCCGACAAGACCCGCGGCAAGTCGATGGTCATCATCGGCGCGGCGATGAACCACTGGTACCACTGCGACATGAACTACCGCGGCATCATCAACATGCTGATGCTCTGCGGATGCGTCGGCAAGAGTGGCGGGGGTTGGGCGCACTATGTCGGCCAGGAGAAGCTGCGGCCGCAGACCGGATGGACGGCGCTCGCCTTCGCGCTCGACTGGGTGCGCCCGCCGCGCCAGCAGAACGCGACAAGCTTCTTCTATGCCCACACCGACCAGTGGCGCTACGAGCGTCTCGGCGTCGACGAAATCCTTTCGCCGCTCGCCGACAAGAGCGAGTTCGGCGGCAGCCTCATCGACTACAACGTGCGCGCGGAGCGGATGGGCTGGCTGCCGTCGACGCCGCAATTCAACACCAACCCGCTGCAGGTGACGAGGGACGCGGCGGCGCGCGGCATCGGCACGTCGGCCCATGTGGTCGAAAGCCTGAAGGACGGCTCGCTGCAGCTCAGTTGCGAAGACCCGGACCATCCCGCCAACTGGCCGCGCAACATGTTCGTCTGGCGCTCCAACATCCTGGGCTCGTCGGGCAAGGGTCACGAGTATTTCCTCAAGCACCTGCTCGGCACTTCGCACGGTGTGCAGGGCAAGGACCTCGGCCCGGACGACGCCAAGCCGCAGGAGGTGCGCTGGCATGACCAGGCCCCGCAGGGCAAGCTCGACCTGTTGGTCACGCTCGACTTCCGCATGAGCACGACTTGCCTCTATTCCGACATCGTGCTGCCCACCGCCACCTGGTACGAGAAGAACGACCTCAACACCAGCGACATGCATCCCTTCATCCATCCGCTCTCCTGCGCCGTCGACCCGGCCTGGCAGGCGCGCAGCGACTGGGACATCTACAAAGGCTTCGCCAAGTCGTTCAGCGAACTCTGCGTCGGCCACCTCGGGATCGAGAAGGAAGTGGTGATGACCCCGCTCATGCACGACACGCCGGGCGAGTTGGCCCAAGGCCTGGATGTGCGGGACTGGAAGCGCGGCGAAGTCGATCTCGTCCCGGGCAAGACGGCGCCGAACTTCACCGTGGTCGAACGCGACTACCCGGCGACCTACGCTCGCTTTACTGCGCTCGGGCCGCTGCTCGAGAAGATTGGCAACGGCGGCAAGGGCGTTGGCTGGAACACGGTCGACGAAGTTCGCCAGCTGGCCGAGCTCAACGGCAAGGTGCATGACGCGGGTCCGACGAAGGGCATGCCCAAGATTGAAAGCGACATCGACGCGACCGAAGTCATCCTGATGCTGGCGCCCGAGACCAACGGCCACGTCGCCGTCAAGGCCTGGGAGGCATTGTCGAAGATCACCGGCCGCGACCATACGCATCTCGCCCTGCATCGCGAGGACGAGAAGGTTCGCTTTCGCGATGTGCAGGCTCAGCCGAGAAAGATCATCTCGTCGCCGACCTGGAGCGGCATCGAGAGCGAGACGGTCTCCTACAACGCCGGCTATACGAACGTCCACGAACTCATCCCGTGGCGCACCCTCACCGGTCGCCAGCAGTTCTACCAGGACCACAAGTGGATGCGCGCGTTCGGAGAGGAATTCACGAGCTACCGACCTCCTATCGACATGAAGGCGCTGGCCGGCAGCAAGGGCATCAAGCCGAACGGCAACAAGGAGATCGCCCTCAACTTCATCACGCCGCACCAGAAGTGGGGCATCCACTCGACCTACAGCGACAACATCATGATGTTGACGCTCAATCGGGGCGGTCCGGTGGTGTGGCTGAGTGAAGACGACGCAAGAGAGGCCGGCATCGTCGACAACGACTGGATCGAACTCTTCAACGCGAACGGCGCCATCGCGGCGCGCGCCGTGGTGAGTCAACGGGTCAAGCCCGGCATGACGATGATGTACCACGCCCAGGAAAAGATCATCAACACGCCGGGCTCGGAAATCACCGGTCAACGCGGCGGCATCCACAACTCGGTGACACGCATCGTCACCAAGCCGACCCACATGATCGGCGGCTATGCGCAACTGAGCTACGGCTTCAACTACTACGGAACCATCGGCACGAATCGCGACGAGTTCGTCGTTGTTCGCAAGATGCGCAAGGTCGACTGGCTCGATGGCGAAGCCCAGACCCAAGGAGAACAGGCATGAAGGTCCGCGCACAAATCGGCATGGTGCTGAACCTGGACAAATGCATCGGCTGCCACACCTGCTCGGTCACCTGCAAGAACGTCTGGACCAACCGACCGGGCATGGAATACGCCTGGTTCAACAACGTCGAGACCAAGCCCGGCATCGGTTACCCGAAGGACTGGGAGAACCAGGATCGCTGGAACGGCGGCTGGACCCGCAAAGCCGATGGTGCCATCGAGCCGCGGCAGGGGGGCAAGTGGAAGCTGCTGATGCGCATCTTCGCCAACCCGAACCTGCCGGAGATCGACGACTACTACGAACCTTTCACCTTCGACTACGACCACCTGCAATCGTCGCCCGAATCGAAGGCCGCCCCGACGGCGCGACCGCGCAGCCTGATCACCGGCAAGCGCATGGAGAAGATCGTCTGGGGTCCGAACTGGGAGGAAATCCTGGGTGGCGAGTTCGCGAAGCGCTCCAAGGACAAGAACTTCGAAGACATCCAGAAGGACATTTACGGTCAGTTCGAGAACACCTTCATGATGTACCTGCCGAGGCTGTGCGAGCACTGCCTGAACCCGGCCTGCGTCGCATCGTGCCCCTCCGGCTCCATCTACAAGCGCGAGGAAGACGGCATCGTCCTGATCGACCAGGACAAGTGCCGCGGCTGGCGCATGTGCGTCTCGGGCTGCCCGTACAAGAAGATCTACTACAACTGGGAGTCGGGCAAGGCCGAGAAGTGCATCTTCTGCTATCCCCGCATCGAGGCCGGCCAGCCGACTGTCTGCTCGGAGACCTGCGTCGGGCGCATCCGCTACCTCGGCGTGATGCTGTACGACGCCGACCGCATCCAGCAAGCCGCGAGCACCGAGCGTGACCGGGATCTCTACCAGGCGCAATGCGACATTTTCCTGGACCCGAACGACCCGGCGGTGATCGAGCAGGCGCGTCTAGACGGCATTCCCGAGGCGTGGCTCGCAGCCGCGAAGAAGAGCCCGGTGTGGAAGATGGCGATGGACTGGAAAGTCGCGCTGCCGCTGCACCCGGAGTACCGCACTTTGCCGATGGTCTGGTACATCCCGCCGCTGTCGCCGATCACGGCCGCGGCCAACGCGGGAGACATGGGCGTGAACGGCGAAATTCCTGACGTGAGCAGCTTGCGCATCCCGGTGCAGTACCTGGCGAACCTGTTGACCGCCGGCGACACGCAGCCCGTCGTGCGTGCTCTCGAGCGCATGCTGGCCATGCGGGCCTACCAGCGCGCGAAGCACGTCGACGGCACCGAGAACCTCGAGGCACTGAAGCAAGGCGGACTGACCGTCGCGCAGGTGGAGGACATGTATCAAATCATGGCCATCGCCAACTACGAAGACCGCTTTGTCATCCCGACGACGCATCGCGAGTACGCCGAGAACACGTTCGACCTGCGCGGAGGCTGCGGCTTCTCGTTCGGCAATGGCTGCTCCGATGGCGCGAGCGAGACCTCGCTGTTCGGCACGAAGAAGCGCCGGACCATCCCTATCAAGGCCACCGTCTGAGGAGCCGACGATGAACGACAAGCGACTGACCTTCCGTGTCCTTGCTGCCCTGCTGAGGTATCCGGACGCAGCATTTCGGGACGCCATCCCCGACTTGACCGTTGCCCTCGACGTCGAGCGCGCATTCCCTGAATCGCGCCTCGCCGAACTGAACGCGCTGCTGCTGCAGTGCCAGGCGATGGACCCGTTCGAGGTGGAAGCCCGCTTCATCGAGACCTTCGACCGCGGCCGCGCCACGTCGTTGCACTTGTTCGAGCATGTCCATGGCGACTCGCGGGACCGCGGCCCGGCCCTCGTCGATCTCGGGCAGACCTACGAGCGCGCCGGGCTGGTGTTCGACGGCGAGGAGTTGCCCGACCACCTCTGCGTGGTACTGGAGTTTTGCTCGACCCAGCCGTCCGACGTTGCCCGCGAGTTCCTGGGCGAGATGGCTCATATCCTGAACGCGGTGTGCAGCGCATTGCGTGAGCGACAGAGTCCCTATGCCCCGGTCATCGCGGCGGTCCTCGAACTGGCGGGGCAGCAGAGTCAGCCAGTCGCGGTCACTGCGGACGTCGCTATCGACGAGGCTTGGGCCGAGCCGCCCGCGTTCGACGGATGCAACTCGGCCGGGCAAGCCAGGCCGACGACACCGCAACCCATCCACATCGTGCGCTCGAGGAAAGACCCGTCCGCTGCGCAAGGAGCACGCGCATGAACACGCCTTGGCTCGACACCTTTCTCTTCGGCTACTACCCCTACATCTGCCTCTCCATCTTCCTGCTCGGCAGCCTCCTGCGTTTCGACCGTGACCAGTACACCTGGAAAAGCGACTCGTCGCAGATGCTGCGGGCGGGCAGCCTGCGCTGGGGGAGCAACCTGTTCCATGTGGGCATCCTGTTCTTGCTGGGGGGCCATACGGTCGGCATGCTGACCCCTCACTTCCTGTACGAACCCTTCATTTCCGCGGGCAACAAGCAGCTCGTCGCGATGGTGTCCGGCGGACTCTTCGGCATCTTGGGATTCATCGGCGTCACGCTGCTCTTGCATCGGCGCCTGTCGGACCCGCGCATTCGTGCCACATCGAAGTTCAACGACATCTTGCTGCTTGTCTTGTTATGGATTCAGTTCGCGCTGGGCTTGGCCACCATCCCGCTCTCGGCGCATCACCTCGATGGCGGCATGATGATGAAGCTCGCTGAATGGGCGCAAGAGGTCGTGACCTTTCGCACCGGCGGTGTCGCGCTGCTGGCCGACGCCAGCTGGGTGTTCAAGGCGCACATGTTTCTCGGCATGTCGCTCTTCCTGGTCTTTCCCTTCACGCGCCTGGTTCACGTGTGGAGCGGCTTCGGGACGCTGGCCTATGCCGTTCGGCCCTACCAGCTGGTGCGCAGCCGGCGGCTGAACCTGCCGGCCGGGCATCTCGCATCGCAACGGCAGCTGAGTCCGGTCCGCAGCACATCCCCGGCCACCGCTGCCGCCAGTTCTGTCACTCACGCGGGGCCGGTCGTCGCGGCTCGGCGCGCCAAGATCTGAAGGATCAGCCACCATGTCTACCATCACCGTCAACCCGCCTGCCGCCGTTGCGCGCGTCAACGGCGTCGCGCTGAACGAGCCCGGCGAGCAACTGAACCTCGAGGTCCTTCGCCAACGCGCCTATACCGAATTGCTGCGCCAGAGGGCCGTCGCGGAGGGCGTGGCGGGCGAGACGACCGAGCAGGCGGTCGAGGCGCTGCTGGAGAAGCAAGTCGGTGTACCGGAGCCGACCGAGGAGGCGTGCAGGCGCTTCTTCGAATCCAATCCGGCACGGTTCGCACGGGGCGAGCGCGTGCACCTGCGCCATGTGCTGTTCGCCGTGACGCCCGGTGTCGACGTCAAAGCCCTGCGCCTGAAGGCGGAGGCCTTGCTGCTCGACCTGCGCTGTGCAGACACTGCCAGCGATGCCTTTGCCGCGGCAGCCAAGCAGTGGTCGAACTGTCCGACCGGCGTGCAGGGTGGCGACCTGGGCTGGGTCACCAAAGACGAGTGCGCCCAGGAGTTCGGTCAACAGGTATTCGGGCAACAGACGGTCGGCATCCTGCAGCGCCTGGTCCACAGCCGCTTCGGATTTCATGTCGTCGAGGTGCGCTCGCGCGAGCCGGGAGTGCAGCCGGCCTTCGAGGACGTGCAGCGAGCGATCTCGTTGCGGCTGCGACAGCAGACTTGGTCCCATGCCCTGCGGCAATACTTGCAAGTGCTTGCCGGCGAGGCCCACCTCGAAGGCGTCGACCTCGACGCGGCAGGAACACCGCTGGTGCAATGATGGCCGGTCAGCTCGTCTAGAAGTCTGCGACAGCGGTTCGAGCCAACTTTGACGCGATGGGCTTCGGTTCGGTCTCATCGAGCCATTCGCCGTTTGATGAATCGCAACGGCGGTTGGTTCAGCCCACGGCAGTATTCGGGACATGAACACACCCTCTGCCTTCGAACACCTGATGGCTGCCGCCGCGGCCCAAGTCGACCCGCAGGTCCTGCTGTTCGTCTTCGCTGGAGCGGGCGTCTCGATCGATGCGACACCTGCTCAGCGCCGGAACTTCGAACGGGGTGCTGGAGGAGAGCTGACGCCGCTCATGTGTGTCGACAAGGACCTCGCGGAGTTGAGCTCGTTCGATGCCTTGGTGGCTGAGTCAAGAACTGTGGGGCCTCCTTGGCAGGTGGTCTTTACAGCCGCTTTGTCTGGGGCAAATGGCAAGCGCCCATCCGGTGCTGCGGTGGAGAAGGCACTGGAGGCAATGGTGAGCCGAGTTCGCAACGGCGCCGTTCGCGGGCTTCTCGCGCTTTCCGCCAGGGGTGACGTGCTGTCATTGGCTTGACGAATGCAGCCTCGGCGAGTTGCTGGGTGCGATGGTGGACCTGCTGATGTGAAGATCTCGCGGGCCGCTGGCAGGTGCGGGTGCAGCCGCGGTCTATCGAAGGTGCCGATGATCAGTTGGCATGTGACCCTACCGCCTGTATGAAATGAACCTGCTCGACCCATTGCGAAGGCCTCGGAGCTGGGGTCCCACGCTGGTGTTCGTGCTCGGCATCGCCATCACGGCACTGACGGCGTCTGCACTTCATCGGTCCGAGCACGACCGACGTGAAATGCAGCTCTCGAACGTGGCCGACGGATTCGGCGCGATGCTGCAGATGCATTTGGCCGGATGCGAAGCAGCGCTGCGTGCCGCCTCGATGGTGGCCAGCGGCGATGCCCACCTCGACTCGCGCCGCTGGCAAGCCCTTGGCCGCCAGGTTCAGGTCGGCGAATTCAATGCCTGCGCGCAGTCCATGGCTTATCTGGATGCGCCTGCGCCGGGCACTGTTCTTCGGCGGACCTTGGTCACGCCCGCCGCCGCAGAAGCAGCCCTGCCCACGGGGTTCGACCCGTGGTCGGACCCGGCGCATCGGGCTGCGATGGAAGCTGCGCGCGACCTGGGCCAGCCTCGCCTGACCACGCGCGTCGGCTGGCCGGGAATCGCCCCGGAGACTCATCTCGTCGTCTGGTACATGCCTGTCTACCAGCGCGACGTGGTGACTGACTCGCCCGAAGCGCGGGCCGCGGCGCTGACCGGGTTTGTCGGCATCCCGATCTCCATTCCGGCCATGGTCGAGGTCCTCGCGCAGCAGTTTCCCAATGCGCAGCTGGCCGTGGAGTACCACTCCGGGGCCAGTGAATTGTTCGATCTTCCCGCGACCGCTTCGCAAGACGCCTCCGCGAGTACGCTCGTCACCAGCACCACCGCGCAGACGCGCGAGCGTGCGCTGCGCATCGGCGGGCGCTGGTGGACGCTGCGCGCCGGCATCGCTGCCGAGCCCGCGGGACCGTTCGAGGGCGCCCTGCCGAGTACCGTCAGCATGGTCGCCGGGGGGGTCCTTTCGGCCTTGCTGGCTTGGCTCACGTGGCTGTTGCTGACCCAGTCGGCACGTGCGCGGGCGCTGGCAGAGCGCTACAGCCGCGATGCCCGCGAGCGCGAGGCGCGGCTGCGCTCGGTGCTGGACGGCACCCGCGACGGCATCTTCACGCTCGACCTGCACGGCAACATTCTTGGCGCCAACCGCGGCGCGCAGCACATTTTCGGCTACGCCGAAACCGAGTTGCTAAGCCGGCAGAGCACCATGCTGCTGCCTCCCGAGCGCGCAGACGAGTACCGCAATCTGTGGGTCGACTTCGTTCGAACGGCGAGACAAAGCGGGGACGGCCATGGCCCGGTTCACGAGCTCGAGTTGCGCCACCGCGATGGCCATACGCTGTTGGCGCGGACGAGTCTGAGCCTGGTGCGCACGGACGCCGGCGAATTCATCGTGTGGCTGGTCGGCGACCTCTCGCGCGAACGCGAGATGGAGCGGCAAGCGCGCGAGGTGGCCGCATTGAACCAGGCGATCATGGATGCGGCGCCGATCGGCGTGATGACGATCGGCGCGGGCTCGACCATCGTCACCGCCAATCGCGCGAGCCACGAGATGCTCGGCTACGAACCGGGCGCACTTCTCGGCCTGCCCGCCACCGTCGTCAATCCCGATGATCTCGAAACCGGCGCTCCGCAATGCCGTGCGCCGCTGGCGGCGGGTGGCCCGGTGCGGGAGGCGGAGCGGACGTACCTGAGGAAAGACGGCAGCCGGTTTCCGGCCGGCGTGATCGCGCTGCCGCTGCGCGACGCGGCAGGGCACTCGCTCGGTGAATTGCGCATGCTGATGGACATCAGCGAACGCAAGCGCGCCATCGCGAGCATCGAACACATGGCGCTGCACGACAGCCTCACCGGGCTGCCCAACCGGGTGTTGCTGCAAGATCAGGCAGCTCAGGCGCTGGC
>Ga0207671_10001492_pt1 | contig 26999 bp, 22 predicted proteins | sample KBSC24metaG_FD_184352 | JGI IMG/M metagenome (GOLD analysis project Ga0207671, IMG submission 184352) | Corn rhizosphere microbial communities from Kellogg Biological Station, Michigan, USA - KBS C2-4 metaG (SPAdes) (version 2) | ecosystem: Host-associated > Plants > Roots > Rhizosphere > Soil... | reverse complement strand
ATGGTTACTTAAGATATAGGGTATAATTTTACAGCACTGTAAACCTATACCCGGACTAACAAAATGGCAGTAAACCAAAATCAGGATTATCTCTTAACCGTGTAAACCATTTTCAGGACGAGGCACATTGGAGAGGCAAATTTCGATGGGAAGGAAATGTAACATTTTGTAACCTTTTGTAACATTTTACAAAACACTAATAACTCAATTAAATCAGCGTTTCCCGAAGATTTGTAAAGCTAAAAGTTCCCAAAACACTTTTTTCAACCAATGTAACATTTACCGCTTTGCGTTCTATAATTCTATATTTGAGCTACGCTTAATACATTATGAAGAAGTCTCTGCTTTTCCTGCTGCTTGGTATCTCCTTTAAAGGATATCCACAAAAACTCATTAGCTATGTGAAGCCTATTATAGGTACGCAACGCATGGGCCATACATATCCCGGTGCTACGGTGCCCTTCGGTATGGTGCAGCTAAGCCCGGAAACGGATACACTCAGCTATGAGCGCGATGGCAAGTACAATCCCGATGTATATAAGTATTGCGCAGGCTATCAATACGATGATAAAACCATCGTAGGCTTTAGCCACACTCATTTCAGCGGCACCGGCCATTCCGACCTCGGCGATTTTCTCATCATGCCCACGGTAGGTAAGCTGCAGCTCAATCCCGGCACAGCAGATAAACCGCATAGTGGCTATCGCTCCCGCTTCTCTCATGCAACAGAAGTAAGCGAACCCAACTATTATAAGGTAAAACTGGAAGACCCGAATGTGATAGCTGAGATGACTACCACAACAAGAGTAGGCTTTCATCAATACACTTTCCCGAAAACAGACAGCGCCCACATTATACTGGATTTGATGGCAGGTATCTACAACTATCCAGATAAGAATGTGTGGACCTACCTGCATGTGGTAAATGATACGCTCGTCACAGGCTACCGGCAAACAAGCGGCTGGGCAAGGACACGCACATTGTACTTCGCAATGGTATTTTCAAAACCCTTCCTGCATCATGGTTTCAAAAATTATGACAACCCATCTGCTTATCGCGGCTTCTGGGGCCAATTCAAAAACACCCCCGATTTTCCCGAAGCAGCAGGCAGGCAAATACGTGCCTATTTCGATTTCAATACACAGGCAGGTGAGCGCATAAAGATCAAGTTCGCATTATCGCCAGTAAGTATGGATGGCGCACTCAATAACCTGCAGGAAATACCCGGTTGGGATTTCTACGCTGTAAAGCAGGCAGGGCAGGACAGGTGGGAAAAGGAATTGCACAAGATTGTGATACAAAGCCATGATAAAGATGTGCTGGAGAATTTCTACACATCTATGTATCATGCTATGATAAACCCTACCATCTATATGGATGGCGATCATCAGTACAAAGGCCTCGATCAGAATACACATACTGCAGATAGGTTCACTAACTACACCACGTTTTCGCTATGGGACACGCACCGTGCATTGCACCCGCTGTTCAATATCATAGAGCCTAAGCGCAATAGGGACATGATACAATCCATGCTGGCACACTATGAGCAAAGCCCTGAGCACATGCTGCCCGTATGGTCTAACTCCGCTAATGAGAACTGGTGTATGAGCGGCTACCACAGCGTATCAGTGATAGCAGATGCACTGGTAAAAGGCAATGATGAAGGTATAGATGCTAACAAGGCGCTGGATGCCTGTGTGGCCACAGCTTGCCACAGAAGCTATGCAGGCATAGGCTATTATATGGATATGGGATATATACCTGATGAGAAGAGCAATGTATCGGTATCGTCCACGCTTGAATATGCTTATGATGACTGGTGTATAGCACAGTTAGCCAGGAAGCTGCACAGGGATGATGTGTATAATGCGTTCATCGGGCGTGCACAGAATTTCCGACACGTGTTCGATAGCTCTGTTCGCTTTATGAGGCCAAAACTGGCAGATGGCACTTTCCGAAAGGCATTCGATCCGCTCACCACCATAAACCAGGGCTTCATCGAAGGCAATGCATGGAACTATACGCTCTATGTACCGCACAATCCTAAGGCGTTGATAAAGATAATGGGAGGCAACGCATACTTCACACATTATCTCGATAGCCTCTTTACCTACGAGCTGCCCGATAAGTACTTCGCAGAAACAGAAGACATCACCCGCGATGGTATAATAGGGAACTATGTACACGGCAACGAGCCAAGCCACCATGTAGCCTACCTCTACGACTGGACCTCAAAGCCATGGAAGACACAGGAACGCGTGCGCATGATAATGAACCGTATGTACAAGCCCACACCTGATGGCTTGGGTGGCAATGATGACTGCGGCCAAATGAGTGCCTGGTATATATTCACTATGCTGGGCTTCTATCCCGTTGCGCCAGGCTCAGAGCAATACGCCTTAGGCAGCCCCGGCATGGAAAGCGCAGAGATAAAGCTACCTAATGGCAAGACGCTGAAGATAGAAGCAAAGAGCCAAAGCGATAGGAATGTATACGTTCAGAAAGTGCTGTTAAATGGCAACACACTTAGCAGTCCTTTCATCACGCATGATGATATTATGAATGGAGGCACCCTTACATTCTACATGAGTGATACACATCAGTAGTACTAACGTATCAATGTCAGGTCGCCTTTCTTGTAGTGTACTTCGTCGCTGCCGGTAACCATATAGCGCAGGTAGTAGAAGTAAGTGCCTACTTCAGCAGGTACACCGCTCTCAGTGCCGTCCCAGCCTTTGTTGCTGCGCATAGCTACAAAGATGCGTTGTCCCCAACGGTTGTATACAGATAGCTCCATTACGTTAATGTTAGGATTATCTGTTACAATATGAAAGTAATCATTGCGGCCATCACCATTTGGCGAGAAGGCATCAGGCAGCCATATATCAGATGGAATATCTGTTGCGTGTACGGTATAGGTACAGGTATCACTACACTGCCCATTAGATACTACGCAGTAGTATCTGGCCGACCAGTACTTCGCCTGCAAATGCAGCACGGGGCAATTATTGCAGATTACAGAATCGCCTTTGTACCAGGTTACCGTATTGGCTCCTGTGCAGGCAGGCAATAGCACTACGGTATCATATGGTGTTTGCAAGGCAGTGTCTGCAAAACGACCTACAGGTTGCGGAAACACATGTATCATTACAGATGCATCAGCCGCACCTCCGGCATTAGTAACCGTAAGTGTTGCCGTATAATCACCGGGCACGTTGTAGCATATAAGAGGTGGAGCTGAACCTGAAAAAGAATCAGGCGTAGCACCTGCAAATGACCAGGTGTATTGCTGTGGGTAGTTGCTCACCATAGCATCAAAGTGTATGCAGCTACCGGCGCAGATGGAATCAGTAGTAAGCAGGTTGTCAATAACAGGGCTGCAGAACCTTACGTTTGCGGTATCATACACAGTGCCGCAAACAAAGCTTCCTTTCACCCAATACACGCCTGGCTTGGTAACTACTATAGCAGCTGATGTATCCCCCGTGCTCCAGTTGATATGCTGCAAAGCTGCAGACACAGAGAAGATAGCAACGTTCCCGGCGTTGCAGATAAGCGTATCTGCCGGCAGATGAGGCAGGAAGCTGGAAGCTGATACAACATTCACTGTATCTCTGAGGGTACCGCAGGCATTAGTAGCAGCCACCCACCATTTGCCGGGTGTTCTTACTACAATGCTTTTATTGGTAGACCCATCAGACCACTGCACCGATCTGAAAGTAGTGTCTACGCTGTAGTTAATGGCGAAAGTGCCTTCTTTGCATATTACTGTGTCATTGCCTAACGATAGTGAGTCAGCTAAAATGAGCACCTGCACCTCGTTTGACATGACAGCTGCGCAATATCTGGTACTTGCGCTTACAGAATACACACCTGCGTTTCCGGTAGTGTAGTTGCTAAAATGTGCGCCAGATAGCGCTGATCCGTTTTTATACCAACTGTAGGTATATGATGTGTCTTTCGTCGCTTTCAGTACTATGGTGGTGCCAGGACATATCTCCTGTTGTACATCGGGCAGTATGTGTGGTGTAGGTTTCGGATGACTTGTGATAGTGTCTGTAGTTGAGCTCCTTGCACAACCATTGTTAGATATCGTTACGTAATACCTCCCGCCTCTTGTAACATACACATCTGCGCTGCCGGCATCGGGTATAGTGCTATCATTATAGTGCCAGGTGTAAGTGTAGCCACTACCTGTATTTGCGTGCAACAACACGGTGTCGCCTTCGCAGATGTCCCTGGCAGCGCTACTGATAGTTGCTGTGGGTATTGGCACCACGGTTACCGTTACGGGGTCGGAAGTGTCTTTTGTGCAAATGTCAGTTTGTATAGATACAGAATAATCGCCTGCTGTGGCAGTAGCATACGTATAGCTTGTAGCACCAGGAATGACAACGCCATTTTTGAACCATTGATAGGCGGCGTCCAGGTAGCCACTTAGCGGTCCGTTTGCTACAAGTATAGTCGTGTCTCCGGTGCATACTTTCAAATGCGGTGAGTATATAGTTGCTACCCATTTATCACCGGGATCATCAGCAAAAGTGGTAGAGCTGCTTTGTGACTTACATCCGGTTGTGGTATCGATTGCTACAATGCTGTACCTCCCGGGCGTACGTACTATTAATGTATTGGTTGTTGTATTGGGTATTATTATCGGGTAGTAAAAGACATTGTCATAATAAACAGAATCGATCCAGGTGTATCTGTAACCGGCAGATGGACTGCTAATGATTAACCGCAGTGGACTATCGCAATTCACATTTACAATGGGCAGTGGCGGATTGGCGCTCATAATAAGCGTTGTGCTATCAGAGTTGCTTTGACTGCACAAGGTTGTAGTAACGGTTACATGGTAAATGCCTGTATTGGCTGTAGTAACATTTGAGATGATCGGGTCGCGCAATGAGGAAGTGAATCCTGCAGGTCCGGTCCAGGAGTAAGTAGCGCCGGGTAAATAGATGGCGTGCAGCTGAATGGTTCCTCCATCACAGGCTACATAACTGCTGCTGGATATGAGCCTTGCTGTGCCCAGGTCAAGTATTTTCACCGCCTGTACAGAAAATGCTCCGCATGAGTCTGTAACCTTCACATCGAAGGTATCGTTAGCACTACCTCCAAAGCCTGTAAATATGCCAGAGGTATCGCTTGCCAGATATGGGCCTGATACGCCCTTCCCGTAGTGTGCCAGGGCGTATTGATAGTGTTTCGTTGGTACGGCAAATGGTATTCCGTTCTTGCCCGCTGCATATAGCTTGGCAGAGCCAGGTAAGCCACTTTTGCATATGAATCCCTGCGTATTATTGATGTCTATCTGTACAGTTTCACCGGTGTACACAAATGTGTCTGTAATGGTGTATGGATTGGGATAGCCTGTAAAGTAGTTGTAATAGGTATATCCGGCGGCAGAGGGGAGAATTGTATATACGCCCGGTGTTGAAATATTAACGGCAGTACCGGACGCATATTGTCTCCATGTGCCACTTTCAAAATAAGGATTGCCATTCAGGAGCAACGAAAACTTAACAGGAAGACTAATGCCATTCTTCTTTGCTGTGCCTTTTAGCCATATCTGCATGCCATTGCAAATTCTTTGTCTATGATCAACGCCCGCCGTGAATTCATACAAATCTGAATCTGCAACTGTGATTGGCAATAAATAGGAGCCGCAACTATCGGTTATCTTCCAAACATAGTTACCTGCAGGAAATAGCAATTTGCCAAATGAAGGAGTCATATTCTGTTCTGCACTATAAGATCCGCCACCATTCCAGGCTCCCAGGAAGGAATAGCCTGTAGGCCCGGTGAAGAGTTCCACTGTTTTGTTGACGAGGGAAGACGCAGTGGTGTTAAATACGAAGCTGTCAATGTATTTGTTGCGGCCTGATCCGTTGCTGTAATAGCGAACGGTGTAGGGATTAGACGTAATAGCGCTTGTGCCAAAACTACTGCCAAATGTATAGCCATCACCAGTAGTAATGCTGACTGTATATAAACCTATGGCCAGTGTGGGAGATGTAAATGAGCTACCGGAAGTATAAGGTCCGTAGGTATGGCCAGCCATATCGGTAAAGGTGTAGGAAGCAGGATAGCATATGGGGCCATTGAGATAAATACTTGCAGTAAAGTTTTTATTACAGTTTTGATCAGTATAAGCGAAAGCGTACGGATATCCGATGGTTTGTGTAAGGGTAAAGTTTGAGCCACAGGGAGGTTGAATGGTATATGTAATGGTCTTGCCGTAGCAGTCTTTGATGCTTTTGCCTGCAGGTAAGGTAACGAGGAAAGCGGTATCTCTAAGATAATGAAAGACTGTGCTCGAAACGAGGCCGCTTATTTGTGCGGATACTTTGAAAAGTGTATCATATTCGTAGGCATACCAATCGTAGCTGGATGATGAAATAGATGGATTGTTGATGCGTATTTCGTTGCAGCCCACGTTCCCGATATCATAGGTGGAAAAAGGTAAGCTGCTAAGAGATAAAGAGGGGACAGTAACCGTAGCGGGTGCTGTTCCGCTGCCGCATGCATCAGTCACTTGTATTGTATAGCTACCGGGGGGTAGACTACTAATCGTATAGGCGCTGGGTGCAGTGAATGAGGTTGGGCCACTATAACCGGGTGGCGAGCTAAGCATACGAACATTAAAAGGGGCAGCACCATTTGATGTGTACACATTCAGCTGGCCATAAGAACCACAGCTAATAGAGCCCCTAAGCAGGCTTAGATTCAATGTTGGGGGCATATAATTTCCGGGCACGGTGATGGTGGTATTTTTTCCTACAAGATTGCCTCCACACGTGGCTACTGTACTAACGGTGTAAGTGCCTGCGGGCACACCTGTAAAGATCGGGGAATTATTAAGTGGTACTGTATATCCACTGGCTGACACAGGGATGCCGTATTGTATACTTGTAAGATTGACAGAATCAGGGCCTGATATCTTTACAGTAAAACTACCATTTGCGGCGCAGGTCGAAACCAGTGTGAGATTAGCCGTAGTATTCCAATTACTGCATTGAGCTGTGCCTTTGATCGTTGTGAGCAGTAAAAGGGTGACTGCAAACAACCTGATAAGGGGTTTCGTTAAAATTAGCATGGCTGGGCTTTGTTGTAGGGTTGCCTGCTAATATAGACGTCGTTTTGATGTTAAATCTTGGGTTTATTAAAATATTAATCAGCATAATGAATAGATAAAGCAGAAGGCGCTTATTGCAATTTGATTTGGATCTCATTTATTTCCCTTTAAAAACATCTGGCGTCTTAATGTGTTCTGGTCTTACACCTATGCCCACAAGGTATGCAGGAACACGTCGCAGCAAAGGAATAGCGTTAAGCAATTTAAAGAACAGCGGCATCCTCTGCCTTGCTATAGCAGCGGACTTTCTGTTTATAATATTTTTGTGAAGGAAAGCCTGCATTTTTTGAATTACCTTGGTAGGAAATGCGCGCCGGTACTGAACCTTCTTCAACATAGCCTGTGTAATCTGTTGATGTGCAGCTAATGGTTTGTATAAAATATTGGCAGTGGCTACTGCATCCTGAACAGCAAGGTTAATACCAACTCCACCAACAGGCGACATAGCATGTGCTGCATCGCCGATGCAGAGTAAGCCATTGCAATACCATTTTTCAAGATGATCTATTGCAACTGTGAGTAATTTAATATTGTCCCAACTCTTTAATTCATTTACTCTGTCTGAAAAGAAATTAGCGACATCTACTATTTCTTCTTTAAAGGATGCTAGCCCCCTGGCTTGTATGCTCTCGAAGGCGCCTTTGGGAATGACGTACGCACATTGCCAATAAGTATCTCTAAAGAGTGTTACCATTATTTTGCCATTACTAAAACGTCCCAGGGTATAGTCAGGATCTCCTTTTTCATGGGGTAATCTAAACCACAATACATCAATAGGCACACCAGTTTCAAGTACTTTTAAATTGGCCAGTGAGCGAACGGTTGAATGCCGGCCATCTGTGCCTACAATAAGATCTGCATATATTTCCTGCGGTCCATTGTTTGTTTTTGCTTTTATGCCGACCACCCGATTGTTTTGCCATATCAGTTCATCTACTTCTGCTTCTTTCATGATATGGAACGAAGGGTAGCGAATTGCCTGCTGTTCTATGAAATTCAGGAAGTCCCATTGTGGCATAAGGCCTACCACTTTCCGCACAACGGGTAAATGGCTAAAATCTGCTAAAGCAAAATTTACCCCATTATACACACCGTTTAAGCGCGGTAATTCCTGGTGGGGTACTTTCAGAAATTCATCTAATATACCCAGTTCGTACATGAGCTGAATGGTGGATGGGTGAATGGTATCACCTCTAAAGTCGCGGAAGAAATCTTTGTGCTTTTCCAGCACAATTATGGTGATACCCGCACGGGCTAGTATATAGCCCAGCATCATACCCGCGGGGCCGCCGCCGCAAATGCAACACTTGTAAGTATTGTTGTCAGTTTTCATAGTAGTATAAAGGGTGACTATAAAATTATGCCTTATAGCTCTGTTTACAACTGACTTTGCTATTTATTATTCTTACCAGACAGCATGGGTACGAAAGAAAAATCACCACGCTCTTCTATATGTGTGGTGCCATCGGGATCTTTGGTGATCCGAAGCATTTTCTGACCTGCATCGTCCCCTACGGGTATTACCATAATGCCGCCGGGCTTTAACTGTTCTACAAGCTTTGGGGGAATAAATGGTGCGGCTGCTGTAACAAGGATTTTATCAAATGGTGCGTAAGAAGGAAGTCCTTCATAACCGTCTCCGTAAAAGCGTTTTATGTTGGGGTAGTTCTTTATAAAAAAGAATTGGCCTACATAATCATATAATGCCCGCTGTCGCTCTATGGTAAAAAGGCTAACTCCCAGCTCTGCCAGCACACAAGCCTGGTATGCACTGCCGGTCCCTATCTCTAATACCTTGTCAAATTTCTTGATTTCCAGTAGCTGTGTCTGGTAGGCTACTGTATATGGCTGAGAAATTGTTTGACCGGCAGTAATAGGGAAAGCACGGTCTTCGTAGGCTTGTCTTTCAAATGCAGGATCAAGAAAAAAATGTCGTGGAATAGCTTCTATAGCTGCCAGCACCCGTTCATCTTGTATTCCTTTTTCCCGCAGTGATTGTACCAGTTGCTTTCTCAGTCCTTTGTGTAAATAATGATCCTCTTTCGGCTTGCTATGTAGCATACTGCAAAGGTAGAACAGTAGTAGTTGAAATAAAAGAAGAAGATATCAACAGTTAGCGAGCTAATCATTTGATATTGAAGACAAGACCAAGACCTGCGCCGTTTGGCGTGGCAACCGGTACTACACGCATAGACAGATCGCGGGAAATATCGAAGTTCTTCAGGTAAGCAAAAGTAACTGCATCTATCACCTGGGCGATATATCCAACACCAGTAAAAAGAATAGTAAGGTCAAGATACTTTTCATAATCATTCTGCAACTGCTTCAGATTATCCGTGGTGTAGATGTTTGTGTATTTATCTACAGCATTCGGATTACTTATGCGACCTACATATGCATTGTGATAACTGTTATAGTTGTCAAGATTATCTTTTATGAAATAAGCTGCCACACCAATGCCTACATAAATGACAGGTATCTTCCAGTATTGATGGTTGTACAGCTGGCCTAAGCCAGGTACAATAGAAGAATACAAGCCAGCTTTTTTGGGGTTAGGCTGGAAATCTATTTTTTTATGTACTAATGCAGGTGTAGTATCTATGTTGGTCAGTTTCATAGTGCCTTGCCTGGCAGTATCAATACCTCCATGGGTCAGGTTGCCCTGCAGTATGGTGGTATCGTTCAGTACCTTTATACGAGCTGTATCAGGTACCGCCTGAGCAAGGCCTTTTACTGTAGATAACATCAGTACCAGCAGTAGCAAATATATAAGTCGCCTAAAAAATGACAAGAATAGCTTTTTTGAAAAATTGCATCAAAGGTAAACCAAAGCTGAAAAATAAGATTGTTTTATAAAAGAAAAAGTCCCGAACGATGCCGGAACTTTTAAAAGAATAAATTCAATTATTATCGTTTGCTGTTTATAGTGACTTTTTTGCCACCTTTTGCCATGTCGTTGACAATATTTACAGTTTCTGATATATAAATATCTTTTTTCAGATTTTTAATCCAATCATTGTTTTTGGCCACTGAAGCACTGTCTGCATTTACGCGACTTAAATCCTCCTTAGGATTTACAATTTCATACGGCGTGTTCTTTTTCTGCAGTTCTTCCAGCTTTTTGGTAATAGCAGTGTTATCGTCCAGTTCCTTACGATATTCTTTCTCATTCAGAGAGTATGCATTTTTTTCCTGTTGTATTTTTACGCGTTGCGCAGTTTGCATTATCAATCTGAAAGTTGGGTCATTTGAGATGCGCATATTGCTAAGTGCAGACAGCTCAGGTATGTTATTTACGCTGTTTGTTGGTTGAAATTCTGCAGGTGGAATAACGTCCCATCTTAAAGCAGCATTATCATGACGTTCGCCACTGTTAGCAGATACATAAGGATCTGGTAACATTATATCTGGAGTCACGCCTTTAAGCTGAGTGGATGCGCCGGTAACACGATAGAATTTCTGCACAGTAAGCTTTAGCGCACCCAGTGAATTGCCTACCATATCTGATGCATTAGCATCGGCAGTTTTATTGCTGTCCGTCATGCTGTTCAGTTTCATACGTGTCATAGGATCCAAAAACTCGTCAAGCGGCACTACTTTTTGCACGGTACCTTTGCCATAGGTATTAGAGCCTACTACAACGGCGCGTTTGTAATCCTGAAGTGCAGCAGCCATGATCTCTGATGCAGAAGCACTGTTTTCATTTACCATTACTGCCATCGGGCCATCATATAGGGCGCCTTTTGCGTTATCTTTTAAAGTCATAGGCGGTTCATCGCTGCTTCGTACCTGTACCACAGGGCCGTTGTCAATGAATATGCCCGCCATGTCAACTACATCGCTCAGTGAACCACCGCCGTTATCGCGCAGATCAAGTATAATACCTTTTACGCCTGCAGCTTTTAGCTTCACTACTTCATTCTTTACATCTTCAGCAGAGCGGCGACCATTTATATGCTGGAAATCAGAATAGAATTCGCGCAGGTATATATAGCCTATCGGACCCCCTTTGCTCTTAATGATAACTGATTTCGCAAATATGTCCTCCTGCTGTACTTCGCCTCTTACAATCGGTATTACTTTTATAGCACCACTCGGTTCTTTTACAGTAAGGCGCACTTCTGAGCCCTTTTTCCCACGAATCAGCTGTACTGCATCATCTATTTCATAACCTTCTATATCTACAGGTTCTGCTGAACCCTGTGCAACTTTCATAATCTCATCGTTCACTTTTAGCTCGCCTTGTTTCCAACAAGGGCTGCCAGTTATGATGGCTACAATTTTAATTTTGCCGCCATCCTGCTGTAATTGCGCTCCTATACCAAAGAAAGTACCTGACATTTCTTCATCAAAGCGCTGTTTAGCTTTTGGCGGGAAATAGTCTGTATGTGGATCCTCTGTGCCGGTAATGGCGTTGATATACATTGCAAAACGATCATCCTCTTTTATTTTACCTAACTGCTTAAAATACCTTTCCTGGTTTTTGCGTACCGCATCGCGGGCCTCTACTTCCAGCTGTGCGTCTGTTTTTACTGTTTTTAGTGATGTATCTTTGCTATCTACTCTTTTCTTTTGTGCATTTTGAAGGTCTACATACTTTGCCAGAACCCTGTATTTCAAATAGCCTCTCCAGCGTTCCTTCAGGGCATTTGTATCTGCAGCATAGGCAAGTTTTTCACCATCTACGTGAACTGAGTCGTCGCTGGTGAAAGTAAACGGAGTTTTCAGGACCTCCTTATAATAGTTTTCAGCATCCTTAACATCCTTCACAAACATGTCGCTAACAGCATGATAGAATTCAAGCGAGCCGCTGTTGATCTCATCATCTATCTGGAATTCGTATTTGCTCAGCTGGTTTATGTCCTGTTGTGTAAAAAACTTTTTTTCGTAGTCATCGTCCTCCAGCACTTTATGGTAAACATGCGTTGAAAAAGTGTCATTAATGTCTCTGGGCGAGTAATGTCCTTCCTTAATCGCTTTCATTACCGTTTCAAGCACTGCTACTTTTCGCTCTTCTCCTGACGCATCACTACCGCTGTACTTAAATGAAAAAAAGGCAGCCAGGGCTCCCAATACAATCAGCGGTATTAAAATCTTATTCTTCATGAATCTCAACATAATTCGGGTTGATCTGATCAATTTAAAACCTTATAATAAATTCTAACAAATGTAACGGATTTGCTGTTAATAAAAGTGTAAACTAAAGTCATGCCGAGGTTAATAACCGGGTGAGTTTTTGATAGCTATGTATATCGTAAATTTGCGGTCTACTATGAGGCAGAATATCCATTTTGAAGACCTGGGCGAGATAGAATATGGCGATGCCTGGGAGAAGCAGGAAGAGCTATTACAGCAGAACCTGAAGGTGAAAGCACACTGGTATGGCGTGCCGGAAACCGAGCGAACGAATGAATTTAAGACAAAAAACTATTTGTTCTTCTGCAAACATCCACATGTGTACACACTGGGGAAGAGCGGCCACATGGAGAATCTGCTGGTGAATGATAGCAGGCTGAAAGAACTTAATGTTTCGTTTTATAAAACTAACAGGGGCGGGGATATCACCTACCACGGGCCCGGACAAATAGTAGGTTACCCTATTCTGGACCTTGAACTGTTCTTTACCGATCTGGGAAAGTATATGAGGAGCCTGGAAGAGGTAATTATTCGAACAATAGGGTATTATGGTATAAAAGGGGATAGATTACCAGGTGCAGCCGGTGTTTGGCTTGACCCGGACAATCCGGCAAAAGCGCGAAAAATATGCGCTATGGGCGTGCGCTGCAGCCGCTGGGTGACCATGCATGGCTTTGCGCTGAATGTAAATACCGACCTTCGTTACTTTGACTATATAGTGCCCTGCGGACTTACGGATAAAGGTGTTACATCAATACAAAGAGAGTTGGGTAGAGAAGTGGATATGGAAGAAGTAAAGGGATTATTAAAGGAGGAGTTTGGCAAGGTTTTTAATGCAGAAATAGTTCAGATATCTGAAAAAGAAAGGTTATATTTATGATGGTAACCTATGCTCCGCACCTGTGTCCAAAAATATTACATATCATTGGGGCGATTCCCAACTGCTGATCTCATTAGGGAATAGGCTGCAGAGAAGAATTAAAATGCTTTTTCTCGCAGAATTTCTTTTTACATCCGGCATGGCCACCATTTTCCTTTTGCAGGCTTTACCATTGTCGGGCAAATTTGCGCATTGGGTGGCAGCATGCGGTGCTGCATTGCTCTACCTTATGGCTTCCTACAGGTTACTGTTGCGTATGTTTGAAACGGAGAAATTGCTGCTTGATAAGAATGATCTTGTTATAGTACGGAAAACGCTTTTCTCGCTGCACAGTGCCCGGTATAGCTGGAGAGAAATAGGCCCACTGCATTATATGGGCAAAGAACGAAAGACAGATCATCCTTTAAAGGGCCATAGCTTTGACTACTTTGGGTTTGAAACACACGAGCATTTAGTACAGAGCCTGCACCACGAAGGCAATCTTAGTTTTATCTGCAATGGTTATACCATACGTTTTGCCCGTGGAGTTTATTCCTGGGACGCTGAAGATATGGTGTATATCATGAAGCTATATGTGGGAGACACATTGCGCCTTGGCCCTGAATGGGAGCAAATGCTGCATGCACAGGAAATGGATGATAACCAACAATATTAATATATAGTAATGTACCCCGTTTCCAGTATAGCGTGATCTTTTCTTAGCTCAAATTTGTAGATGCCTTTTTTCTCGAAATTACGTTTGTCTATTATAACAGGCGATGCTGTAATATGAGGCACCTCCATTATTTGCTTCTCCTTATCATCAAAGAATTTTACGGAATAATGATGAGTGGCGACGTCTGGCAGTTCCATATTTACATGCCCGGTAAGCGGATTGGTAAATACATAATGAGATTTGATGAAGGTATAAGGATTAACACCAGTAGGATCGGCATCTAAGGATATGGCTATATGATGTACTCGTTTGGTAACTGAATCAATCGAGTTAGGGTTACCATTGCCGGAGGAATCTACTGAGCTAACCGCATTTACATCTCCTTTTCTACCCGTAGAATCAATCGTCACTACAATACCGGACTTAGATTTTATTACTCTTTTTCCACTCTCCGATGTTACCAATATTTTCTGCAAAGAGTCGTTTGGCGGCAGCACGACATTTTGATTTAACAAAGCGCTGCTGTCTACAAAAAGCTTCACTTTATTACTCATCCAGTTCAGATCGGAGCTGAATATTATTTCCAGCTGGTACCAGTTTTTCCCCGGCAGCGGGTGGCCGTCAACGAAAGCTTGTATGCCTTTTTTTACATTTTTTACATAACCCACGGTGGTGAAATTATGCAGGCTATCTGATGAGCGCTGTACCGCAATCGATTTTATGCCTTCATATTGACATTGCCAAGTTAGTACTATGACACCCTTGTCGGCAGCGCCCGCTATATCAGGCAGCTGTGGCTGGGCAAAAGCAAATGTGGTAAAAAAAGTAAAAAGAGTAACAAGCAGAGCGCGAAATGCAGCAGATTTCCAAATCATTTTTCAAACCTACAGCAAAATATTAAACGGTTGGTAAGCCCCCAGTAACATTTTATTTTTACTAACATTTTACTACCGCCTTATGGGTGAATTAAACGCTCAAGTGCTCATTTTTCGCTTAAACCACTATCTTTAGCCTTTCACCCAATATCAACGCATGGGCTTATTTACAAAAAAACCTCTTTCTGAATTAATTATAGGTTCTACCGACCACGAAGTGGGGCTGAAACGTACCTTAACTGCAGGCAACCTTGTGGCGCTGGGTATAGGTGCCATAATAGGCGCAGGACTATTTGTACGTACGGCGGCAGCTGCCGCCAACAATGCAGGTCCGTCTGTAACTATAGCCTTTGTTCTTGCAGCAATAGGTTGTGCCTTTGCGGGGCTTTGCTACGCAGAGTTTGCATCTATGATACCTGTGGCGGGCAGTGCATATACATATTCTTATGCAACTATGGGCGAGTTGGTAGCCTGGATAATAGGCTGGGACCTAATGCTGGAATACGCAGTGGGTGCTGCTACTGTGGGTATTGCCTGGAGCGAATATTTGAATAAATTGCTGGAGGTTTTTGGCTTGCGAGTCCCTTATGCCTGGTCACACTCACCCTTTGAAAAACTAAGAGATGTGCATGGGGTAGTAATAGACCATGGTATAATGAACTTGCCTGCACTGCTAATCATAGTGCTTATAACGCTACTGCTTATTAGAGGTATAAAGGAGTCTGCTACATTTAATAATATTATTGTTATCAGTAAAGTAGCAATAGTTGTATTGTTTATTGCATTGGGTTGGTCTTACATGAAGCCGGTTAATCATAAGCCGTTTATACCGGAAACTACTACTTATGTAGATATGGATGGTGTGTCGCATAACTTTGGCGGTATAATGGGTATACTGGGTGCTGCAGGAACAGTGTTTTTCGCATTCATCGGTTTTGATGCAGTGTCTACGGCAGCCCAGGAAAGTCGAAACCCTAAGCGCGATATGCCTATTGGTATTTTAGGTTCACTGGCTATTTGTACTGTGCTTTACATCCTGTTCTCATATGTACTCACAGGGATCGGCAGTGTGCATGATTTCCGCACAGTGGGTAAAGAGGCCTCGGTGGCTTACGCTATTAAAACCTATATGGCTGGCTATAACTGGTTATCGACATTGGTAACTGTGGCAATACTTGCCGGTTTTTCATCTGTTATATTGGTGATGCTGATGGGCCAATCACGTGTATTCTACTCAATGAGTCACGATGGCCTGATACCAAAGGTGTTTTCTGATCTTCATCCTAAATTTCAAACACCTTACAAGTCAAATCTTATATTCCTTGTATTAGTAGGTGGTTTTGCAGCATTTATACCGGAAGACATAGTGGGTGACATGACAAGCATCGGCACTTTGTTTGCCTTTATATTAGTTTGTGCAGGTGTTTGGATCATGCGCGTGAAAAATCCTGAGGTGCCTCGTCAATTCAAAACGCCACTGGTACCGCTGGTGCCTATATTAGGTATCTTGGCTTGCGGCTTAATGATAATGGGCTTGGGCCGCCTCAATTGGGCGCGCCTCATTGTTTGGCTGCTTATAGGCTTTATTGTATATTTTGGGTATAGCAGAAAGAATAGTAAGCTCAATAATCCGGAAAAGAAATAAGTTAGATGCTATATCAGGTAGGTAGTTCCCCTCTTTTGGGGAATTATTTGCTTTATAAATTAGGATATGGAAAGATGGAGTAGGCGTACATTTAATGAAAATTCAGCGGTGGGTGCCATTTGCCAAAAGTGAATTTGTAGGTGCCTGCTTTTTCAAGTTGTAATTTCTTCATATCAGTTTCTATATCGCATAAGCCGTATTTTTCCCTCAGCGCGTCTATAGTCGCATATTGCTGAGGTGACACAAAACGGTAATCGTATAGGGCAAAATAAAGCCCCCATGGCTTTATTTTGACGTAGCATGACTTATTGTACACCGCATGAAAATTTTTGTTTTTCTCATTAGACAATTCTGCTTCACACATTGTGGCAAATTCTCTGGGATGCAGTTCTCCCAGTTTTACGCATTCCCAAAGAGCAGCATGATTTTCTCCCATCCAGCAGTCATATAACAACAGCGAGCGTATAGCAGTATAGTTGGCCATTTCTTCACAGTCCTGCATTGGGCCAAGTAATTTTTCACCAGGATAACCTTTAGTGGTCAATAAATCTTTTACCGTTTTTACATTATCCTTTATAGCTGTTTCCTTTTCATCCGATGATCCTAATTGTTCGATGTCCATCATTGCCCCAAATCGAAGTTGCCAGTCCTTAGCCAGCTCTGCATTTGCAGCATGTCTTGCACGGTAATGCTCTATAGCTGTATCCATGCTATTGTGTATTGTTACGTATGCCGGCAGGTTTTTCAGATCATCAAATACGCCCAGGTTCAGGCATTCAGTTTGTAGTCCGTTTTGAGCACCGCGTATAAGATACCACAATAACCTGCTGTAATCTTGATGGCGCAGGGCTACTTCAGCAGCAATAGTTGCATCCTTAACAAAAATGAAGTCGAACTCATTAAATGCTTTATCATAGTAATAAAAGCAGGAGTCTACACGGTCATTTACAAGACTTTTTTCAGCATTGTTTATATAAGTGTGATAATTGAGGTAATCTTTTGCCTGAGCTCCGAAAGACAACAGGCATAAAGCTGAAATGATGCAGGCTTTCATAAAGAGTTTTATAACGTAATATTACGTTATAAAACTGATAATTCAAAATGACAATGTGTTTTTTATTGAACCAATGCCTCTGCAGTACCGGGCATGCATTAATACAAAATATAGAAAGTCGGCAAGTGTTAAGAATAAATGAAATAGCCGATTTCATCGGCGTCGTGGCCTGATTTTTAATGTTTTCCCGATGAACATTAAAACTCAAAATAAGCGATCATGAAAAAGTACTGGAGAACCATCGGTTTGGTAGCACTGGCTGCCGGCGTATTGTATTACCCTGCTATGCGTATTTTTAAAGCAGTTGCTGCCAAAAGAGCACAACAGAATGATAGTGAAGATGAAAAACTTACAAAAAGTTTCATTCCTTCATTGCGTGGTGATCACAAGCCACATCGTCGCACAGCCACGGCCCATGGCTACGAAGGCTAATCTGCTGACAAACATTATTGCAGGCCTTCCCATCCGGGAGGGCCTATTTTTTTACCTGATATATTATTTATTCATTTATTACAGCTTGGCTTTCAATTTTGGCTGTCTCGTACTAATTTCTTCTTTTTATTGGCTACATTTGTCGCGTTCATTTTTGACATTAACCAATAACAAAATATTTTCCTGTTTATGGCATACGATGTAATCGTAGTAGGTAGTGGTCCTGGTGGATATGTGGCAGCTATCCGTGCATCACAATTAGGTTATAAGACAGCAATAGTGGAGCGTGAAAGTCTGGGTGGTATTTGTCTTAACTGGGGTTGTATCCCAACAAAAGCATTGCTTAAATCGGCCCAGGTAATGGACTATTTCAACCATGCCGGCGACTACGGTCTGCAGGCAAAAGAAGTAAGTGCTGACTTTGGTGCCGTTATTAAACGCAGTCGTGGTGTGGCTGATAAAATGAGCAAAGGTGTGCAGTTCCTGATGCGCAAGAACAAGATAGACGTGATAATGGGCCAGGGTAAGCTGAACGCTAAAAAGGAAGTAGAAGTAACTGGTACAGATGGTAAGGTAACCGCCTACCAGGCTAAGCACGTGGTGCTGGCTACAGGTGCACGCGCACGCCAATTGCCTAACCTGCCGATAGATGGCAAGAACGTAATAGGCTATCGCGAGGCAATGAACCTGCCAACACAGCCAAAGACTATGATAGTGGTAGGTTCCGGCGCCATAGGTGTTGAGTTTGCTTACTTCTACAATAGTATGGGTACTAAAGTGACCGTAGTAGAATTTATGCCGCGTATAGTACCTGTAGAAGACGAAGATATTTCTAAGGAATTGGAAAAGATATACAAGAAGAAAGGCATCAACATAATGACCAACTCTTCTGTAGAAAAAGTGGAAGCAAGTGGTAATAGCGTGAAAGCTACGGTAAAAACTGCTGAAGGCAATATAACGCTGGAAGCTGATGTAGTGTTGAGCGCTGCCGGCATTACTGCTAACATCGAAAATATAGGCCTTGAAACTTTAGGTGTGAAAACCGACAAGGGTAAGGTGCTGGTGGATAAGTACTACAAAACAAATGTAGACGGCATCTACGCCATAGGTGATATCACGCCTGGCCAGGCACTGGCGCACGTAGCATCTAAAGGTGCTATTATATGCCTTGAAGCTATTGCCTACAAAGACGGTAAATACAAACATCAGCCTGAACCACTGGATTATGGTAATGTGCCGGGTTGTACTTATTGTTCACCGGAAATAGCATCGGTAGGTCTTACTGAAAAGCAGGCAAAAGATGCAGGTTATGAAGTAAAGGTTGGTAAATTTCCGTTCACAGCATCAGGTAAAGCTACAGCAGCTGGTGCAATGGAAGGCTTTGTGAAGGTGGTATTTGATGCTAAATATGGCGAATGGTTAGGCACGCACATGATAGGTGCTAATGTAACCGAAATAATAGTAGAAACAGTAGTAGCCCGCAAGCTGGAAACTACATGGCAGGAAGTGCTGGATAGCATACATCCGCATCCAACCATGAGTGAAAGTGTGAAAGATGCCATAGAAGTAGCACTGGGCGAAGCAATTCACCTCTAAAATTTAGTAAGTACCAAATAACAGAAAGGCTGCTCGTATGAGCAGCCTTTCATTTTTCAGTCTGATTTGTTTTGATGTATTTTCTTTTTCCAGAAGGCGAATACTTCTTGCGCTGTTTCATCAGGTATATGTATCATCTCAATTTTCCGTTCGTTTACCGGTTTTTTTAATTCTTCATATACAATGCAGTCTTCATAGCCTATTGCTTTTGTTTCTTCAATTGTATTAGCATAGTATACCTTAGAAATACAAGCCCAGTATATTGCAGCCATGCACATGGGGCAGGGCTCTGCCGACGTGTATATTTCACAGCTGGTCAGTTCCGGTGTTGCCAGGTTCTTACAGGCGTCTCTTATTGCCATTACTTCAGCATGTGCAGTAGGGTCATTGGTTGCTATTACATGGTTCCAGCCCCTTCCCACTACTTTGCCATCCTTTACTATTATACACCCAAAGGGGCCACCGTCTAACTGATGTATGGCTTCAGCACTTAAGCTAACTGCTTCCTGCATAAATTTTTTGTTCTCTTCCGTCATCTGACTCATTCCAATCATTCACTAAAAAATCCTGCCCTGAATGATGAAGGCATAATTATTATATCAGTCTATCATATATCTGTTTATTAATTGCTTGTTTTCTAAAACAGTCTGTATGAGACGATTTATTACAGTTATTTTCTTGCTCGTGGGCTTATACCCAATTACCCTGAATGCACAGCGTTGTTGTGTAAAGAACAGCGGTTGGCCAACAGTTGCTATGAGCAGAGCATTCAGGGAATCACATGAATCCCCCACGCCGTTTTCCTTCAGGTCTGAAAAAGGGTCCATGATACAGTTTGAATGTATAGATGGGCACAAGGGCAATGCTTATTATGTGCCGTCAGACGAGGCAACGGATAAAGTGCTTATCATCTTTCATGAATGGTGGGGACTCAACGACTATATAAAACGGGAAGCAGTAAACTGGCAGAAGTTGCTGGGTAATGTGGATGTGTATGCTGTAGACCTCTATGACGGGCAGGTAACAGATGATCCGGATATTGCCAATAAACTTGCGAGCGGTCTTGAACCTAAGCGCGGAGAAGCGATTGTGAAAGGTGTGCTGGCACAGGCTGGCAAAAACAAACTTATTGCTACACTTGGCTGGTGCTTTGGTGGTGGCTGGGCATTTACTACTACTGTATTTGCGGGTAATCAGGCCGCAGGCTGTGTAATCTATTATGGTTTCCCCGAGCAGGATAATAAAAGGATAAAACAACTGCAAACAGATGTGCTTTATATATGGGGCTCGCAGGACCAGTTTATAAAGCGATATAATGTTGATCAGTTTGCAGATAAAGTTAAAGCCACCAATCACAAGTTTGACTTGCATGTGTATGATGCAGTGCATGCATTTGCCAATCCCAGCAATCCTAAATACCAGGCGCTATACGCCACACAGGCACGAAACCTTGCGGTTGCTTTTTTGAAGAATAAACTTGCTTTAGAATAACTAAAACATTTGTTTTTTGTCGATTGAAAGAAAGTTTCTAATTTTGCACGCGAAATGAATAACATGTCCAAACATATTATGTTCTGTAAGTGGCTCCGCATCAGCGAAGGGTATGACATGTGTTAAACTAAACAATAACGACATTGAATATAAAAGCCCTTCGAGCAATCGAAGGGCTTTTTTGTTGGGTGAATTAAAAATTTTAATAAAAACTAAAATGCAACTGATTAACAAGAAAATCTGCATGGGCAAGGACATCGGCATTCATGGTAATGTTTTTGGTGGTATCCTGATGTCATGGATAGATGAGGCTGCTGCGGCGTATGCTACGGAGTATTGCTGCACGCCCAATATGGTAACGCTTAGAGTGGGGGAACTCATTTTTAAGAAGCCATTGAAGGTGGGTAATCACGTGCGCATTTATGGGGATGTAGCGCGTCTGGGCAATACATCAGTTACCCTTAGTATAGAAGCAAGAAAGTTTAACGTATATAGCGGTGAAGAAACAGTTGTCTGCACCACGTCCATCACTTTTGTCCGCATTGATGATGATGGCATGCCGACACCTATAGGTGAAAGCGTGCGCAGAAAGCACCAGGTGAAGGCGGCAGAAGAATTGCTTGCGGCGGTTTAATAGAGCTTAGCTATACCAGCTGAGCTGCCATAGACGGCGGCACGCCATAGGCTTTCTTAAAAGCGAACGAAAAATGAGAAAGGTTCTCAAAGCCTATATCGAGATATATGTCGGAGGCTTTGCGACCTTTTTCTTTTATCAGGTAATAGGCTTCTCTCAGGCGTTTCTGCAGCAACCATTGCCCTGGTGCACAATGAAATATCTTTTCAAAGTCGCGTTTGAATGATGCGAGGCTCCGACCTGTAAGTTTAGCAAATTGGCTTTGTGATACGTTGTAAGTGTAATGCTGGTTCATGAAAGCCTCAAGATCTATTTTATGTGGCTCGCTAAAGTCGAATAGCAGGTTTTTTAAATTAGGCTCGGCTGCCAGCAACAATTCTATAGCTTCCTGCGTTTTCAGTTGGGCAATGGCGCTTCTTAAAGGTTTCTGTTGCTCAAAATAGGGTAGCAGCGATTCAAAATACCCTTTTAGAAAAGGATCATTGCCAAGGTTCACGGCCACCAGGTTTTCATAAGGTTTGTCAGCCATTATATTGTGCTCGTTGCTGTATTGTCGTAATACTTCCTGATTCAAGTCTATGTTAATAGATTTAAACAAACCATCCGCCGGCGGTATCTTTACGGACTTCAGCAATTGGTTTTTACGCACCAGACCTATAGTGCCTGCCTTTACCACATGCATTTCATTATTGATGGTAATCCGCGATTCCCCTGATATTATATAACCCAATGTATGCTCCGGCACAAATTGTTCATGGCCCCGTTGCCGGGCATCTATACAGGAATACAATAAATTATCAATAAGCTGATGACTATCTGTGCTCATGTTTATTATTTAAGCTGACTCATTAATACGCTGTCCAGCATACGATCTGAAAGTATTTTGCGTGCAAATAAAATAGGCTTCGCAAGATAGCCTGCCACATAGCGCGTTTTTGGTTTTGCCGTAATAATGGCTTTTTCTATCAACCGCGCTATTACTATAGGTTTGGCACTTTTGGGGTCTATTTTTCTGGCAGTGGTTACAAATTTTTCCACCATGCTCTTATATACCGAATGTCCAGATATCCTTTCTGCATTTTGCATGGCTATTTCACTCCATTCTGATTTCACGCCGCCTGGCTCTATCACTACCACATCAATTCCAAATGGTCGTACTTCCATACGCAAAGCATCACTAAGACCCTCTAATGCAAATTTGCTGGCATGATACCAACCACCCAATGGAGTAGCAAATTTGCCTCCTATGGAAGAAATATTTATTATTCGTCCCCGGTGCTGTTGCCTCATATGCGGTATCACTAGTTGCATTAGCCTTGCCGCACCAAATAGGTTTACTTCCAGTTGGTATTTTGCATCATTTATCGATACATCTTCAATCGCACCGTGAGAGCCAAAACCCGCGTTATTCACCAGCACATCTATTTTGCCTTCAGCCGCCACTATAGTGTCTATGCCTTTTGTCATGGAGTCATCATTGGTTACGTCCATGTACAGCGTTTTTACACCGTATTGTTCCAGGTCTTTCATACGTTCTGTGCGGCGGGCCACAGCATATACTATGTGACCATGCTGTGCCAGCAACCTGGCTGCTTCTTTACCCATACCTGCTGAGGCGCCCGTTATCAGTATTACTTTTTTCATTGTTGTTTGTTATACTGCAAAGCTACTATGGGCATTAAGCGGCCAGGTTTGCTGCGCGGCTCAAATATGTTTTGTTTTAAAGCTCAATTAAGTGCTACCAGGTATCTCCATTTACCATGTTGCCCAAGCCACCTAATATGCTGCCTTCCTCACGGCTTTTCACAGTGCCATAGGCCAATATGCGGGATGCCAGTCTGCTCACAGGCAAGCTTTGTATCCATACAGTGCCAGGCCCGCGCAGCGTAGCGAAGAATATACCATCGCCACCAAACACCGCATTCTTTATACCGCCCACAAATTGTATATCGTAGCTAACGCTACTGGTAAAGCCCACTATGCAACCTGTATCTATTTTCAGCAGCTCGCCGGGCATCAATTCACGTTCTACTATGTGGCCACAGGCATGCATAAAGGCCATACCATCGCCTTCCAGTTTTTCCATAATGAAACCTTCGCCACCGAAGATGCCGGTGCCCAGTTTACGCTGAAATTCAATACCAATGGATACACCTTTCGCTGCACACAGAAATGCATCTTTTTGACAGATAATACGATTGCCAAGCTTCTGCAGATCCAACGGTACTATTTTGCCTGGATAGGGAGCTGCAAACGAAACTTTCTTTTTTCCCGAGCCCACGTTAGTAAAGGCTGTCATAAACAAACTTTCACCAACCAGCAGACGTTTGCCGGCAGAAAATAATTTGCCCAGTAATCCGCTTCCCTGTTGATTACTTCCGTCGCCAAATATAGTCTCCATTTGTATACCATCTTCCATCATCATAAAGCTGCCCGCTTCGGCCACCGCCGTTTCATTAGGGTCCAGCTCTATTTCCACATACTGCATTTCTTCGCCGTATATCTGGTAGTCTATTTCGTGGTTGTACATATTGATATTTAATTAGGTTTATCAAATTTAATGAACCCAATAACCTAACTCATTTACAGATAGCTGTTTTCGGTGAATAATAGGTTAATATTTACTTTTTGTCGGTAAACGGAACAGGTATGCCGTGGCACAGTCTTTTCCTTCTTATTTCAAAATTTGTGTGTCATGGAAAAGAGCAACACGGATAATAAATCCGACAATAAAAACAAACAGCCTAAAAAGAAGCATAATTCTGCCCTTGCCGCTGCGGCAGTAGGCCGTAGTGCTACGGCACAGGTAGATCCTCATAGCAATAGTGGTCTTGCAAATACAGGTACAAATATATCCTACGAGGGGCCTACGGCTCCTGCTGCGGGTGGCTCGGTGGGTACTGGTTATGCTTCTGGCAAAGAAGCTACAGGTGAAACTATAAGTGCTAACTCTGATTTTGATCAAAATAGGGCGACTCACGTGAATAAAGATGCGGAAAGCACTGCCGGCACCGATATGGATGCTGAGGGCAAAAACTCAAGCGGCGAAGCTAAAGATGCTCCTGCACCATACCCCGGCCCTAACAAGGAAACATTGAATGAGGATGGGGATAATGATGAGCCTGAAAAAGATATAATATAAGATTGGTTAAAAGGGATAAATTGATATAAAGAAACCGGTTTTGACCCGGTTTTTTTATTGGACATACTTAACGAATTGCAAAAAGTCACACTTCATTATTATATATGGTAGCGCCATGCCTATAATTCAGCTAATTTTGCTTTTCTTTAACCATCGTTAGCGATCATTTCGCTGTCTTTAAGGTTATTGTAAAATCAAAACCTCATTTTAATATGTTCATGAAAAGGAAAGCGCTACTTGCCTTAGTGTTACTGTTATGTACTCAGTCGTTTGCATTTGCAAAAGATGGCTACCACATTCAACTGAAATTCTCTAATAAACTCGAAGCAGAAGATTCTATTGCGTTTCTTGCGCACTACTATGCAAAGGGGATGCCTACCATATATAAAACAGACTCTGCGAGAATAAAGAATGGGGTGGCCGTATTTAACAGTAAAGATTTTACACTTGGAGGCATCTATATTATTATGCTTTCCGATCATAAAACCTATTTCGAGTTCCTGCTTAATAATGGCGATGACATGGGCATTACTGCCAATACCGAGACGTCTCCCGTAAATCTCACTTTTAAGAACTCAATAGAGAATGACGGTTTTCAGGAGTACACCAACTTCATTAAAGGTTACGGTGAAAAACAAAGGTCTTTAATGTCTGACTACAGCGCTGCAAAAACAGCGAAGGATAGCGCCAGCATTCGGGAAAAAATAAATACTTCCTCAAAGGAGCTTACCGCTTACCGCAGAAGCTATGTAAAATCTCACCCCGGCAGCTTGCTCAGCGCCATATTCAATGCGCTGGAAATACCGGAGGTACCTGAAGGCAAGCATTACCTGGAAGATGGCAAGACGGTAGATTCCGGTTTTGCTTATGCCTACTATAAGGCGCATTACTGGGACCACTTCAATTTCCAGGATGACCGCCTTATTAACACGCCTATTTATGATGCACGACTTGATGAATATGTTACAAAAGAAACGTATCCTGCACCCGATAGTATAGAATATGAAGCAGATAGATTGCTAACTAAAACACGTGGTACAAAAGAACTGTTCAAATACACACTTTCCTGGTTTGCGAACTTCGCTGAAACCAGCAAAATAATGGGTATGGATGAGGTGTTCGTGTACCTGGTAGAGAACTATTACATGAAGGGAGATGCAACATGGCTGAACAATGAAGATCTGAATAAATATATTGATCGTGCTATGAAAATAGCACCAAACGTTATAGGTAACGTAGCGCCGGAAGTAAAGCTGGTGGACATTGATAACAAGGAGCACAAACTATCGGACGTTAAAGCCAAATACACAATATTGGTATTCTGGTCTGCAGATTGTGGCCATTGCCAGCACGAAATACCATTGCTTGATTCTGTTTACAATGCGGAACTGAAACAGAAAGGCACTAAAGTATTTGCGGTACGTACAGAAGGCGATGAAAAGAAATGGCAGGAATTTATAAAGAAGAATAACTTGGGTGACTGGATAAATGTGTATGACCCTGAGCGTAAATCGGACTATATAAGCAAGTATGATGTGTATAGCACGCCTGTTATCTACGTACTGGACGAAAAGAAGATCATTCGCGGCAAAAGGCTTGACCATTCAACCATACCGGAAGTAATAGATATGCTGGAGCGGAAAGAGAAAAAAGCCAAATCAAAATCCTGATTTCTTTATAAAGATTTACATGAGCCGCATGCAAACCATGCGGCTTTTGTTTTACATGTGGTTTCCATATTTTGGAAATAGGCTTTAACCGGGCATCTGGTGGCATATATAATGGCTATACTTCTCGATATGCAGCATCTTAAAGCGGACATAAACGTCCTGTTAAAAGAGTAATTAATTTGTAAAATGCTTTTTATCCGTATAATTTGGCACAGTATTTTCTATATACATATACAGAAGGAGGTGAAAGATATGGCAAGCGCAATTCTGATATTAACACTTATAATGTCCCTGCTCATAAATATTACCAGGGTCGATGAACTTATAGGAAATAAGCAAAAAGACGAGCTGACGGCTAAGAGTAATGAAACTGTAAAGGCTCCCGTTTTGGATAATTCTAAATAGGTATTACTTCAGCGTTACTTTAATTGTTTTAATGTCACCTGAGTGGGGTATTGAGATAGTCCCTGCGAAGTACTTAATCTGTTTATAAAGAAACTGCCAAAGCATGTTGTGAGCTATGGCAATACTGAAGAATCCGGCCTTATTGGCCGGATTCTTCAGTATATAAGTGTTTTACTCTTTTAATCATCCAACTTCAATACAGCCAGGAAGGCTTCCTGTGGCACATCCACACTACCTATCTGTCGC
>Ga0207671_10001485_pt1 | contig 27090 bp, 23 predicted proteins | sample KBSC24metaG_FD_184352 | JGI IMG/M metagenome (GOLD analysis project Ga0207671, IMG submission 184352) | Corn rhizosphere microbial communities from Kellogg Biological Station, Michigan, USA - KBS C2-4 metaG (SPAdes) (version 2) | ecosystem: Host-associated > Plants > Roots > Rhizosphere > Soil... | reverse complement strand
CGTCAGTGTACAGGACTTGGCGCTGCCCACGAATGATGAATTCGGGGAGGCTGGGATTGTTGTTGCCAGGCTTGATCTGCAGGTTCGGGACACTGAACTGAAGATCGTTCACTGCAACCACATTACGACGTTCCAAGGTCGATGCCGTCAAGGTTGTCACAGCAACCGGAATTTTCTGCTGATTTTCTTCAACCCGACGTGCAGTCACGATGATATCTTCAAGGCCGCTGGCCTCGCTGGCCTGGCTGGCCGACTGTGCCTGTGTCTGTGCCTGTGCCTGTGCAACACTAGGCGATCCGGCCATTGTGATCGCAACACACGCGGCGGAGACGGTGTACTGGAACGCGGTTTTTACAGCACTCAACTTTAATCCTCCCATTTCTGCTCTCCATGACCCAGGAGATGATGTATCAAATCTAGCACCGGCGCTTGCCATAATGTTAGGCCGAACGGACTAGATGTTTATACCAAAGCGCATTGATCAGAACCCATGGGCCCACTGGCGTAGGCCGATGGACATGATGCGCCAGGGCTGCTCGACGAGCTTGTTCCAGGCGAAGCAGCAGTGATCGACCATGTCGTCGTAGGATGCGAAGATGCGGTTCGACAGCCAGTTTTCACGCATGAACCGCCACACATTCTCGACCTTGACGGGGTTGAACTCCGGGCACCTCGGCGGCAGCGGTATCAGGGTGATGTTGGGCGGCACGACCAGTTCGGCCGATCCGTGCCCCCCGGCCTGATCGAGCAGCAGGACGACATGTGCCCCCGGTGCGACGTGGAAGGCGATCTCCTCGACGTGCATGCTCATCGCCTCGCTGTTGCACCGGGGCATGACGATGCCGGCGGCCTTGCCTTCAGCCAGACAGATCAGAGCGGAAAATTCGCACCCGCCGTTCCGACGACGAGAGCGAGCGATGCAGCGCTTCCGGCGGATGAAGTCGCTGCAGAAATTCGCGTCCCTGCACGCCTCCTTGCACAACCACTTTTCTCAGGAACGCCACCTCGTTGATCGCCAGATGTGGTAATCCTGCCACATCATGGCAGATAAAAACGAGAATGGCCTGAGTGCCGCTCGACGCCGTCAGCGAGCGGCTCTATGAAAGAGCTGGCCAAAGTCAAACATATGCATTTGGACATGGCGGGGAAGCAGGACGCAGGGGCAAATTCGCAAATCGCATGATCGAGTTCGCGTGATCGTTGCAATTCGATGCTTGAGGCTGCTTCCCCCGCGCAATTCGCACAAACTTGGGGATCAACTTGAGGCATTCGCCCGTGCCGTAACTTTGAGCGGTCCCGGCCCGATCCTTCGAGCTCTTGGGAGATCAGACTCTACGGACGCCCGAGGCCATTAGGTGCGCGGATCGAACTAGGCAAAAATAGTCCGTTCGGATGTTGTCCAGGCGGATCAAACCCAGCAGAAACACTCAGCTTGCGAACCATATATTTGAAAATAATATTCGGATTCAATGCCTTGGTTCGGGTGCATTGAAAAAGCCATGGAGGGGGATAATCATGAGAAATTCGATCATATTGCTTGGTAGCACCGCGATGGCGCTGAGCAGCTTCGGCGCTTCCGCCGCCGTGGCGCAGGACAACAATGAGCGCGGCCTCGAGGACATCGTCGTCACCGCTCGCCGCGTCGAGGAAAACCTCCAGAAGGTTCCCGTCGCCGTCACCGCGATCAGCGCCAAGCAGCTTGAAGCCCGCAAGGTGACCACCGTCAGCGACATCCAGTTCTCGGTGCCGAACCTCCAGATCAAGCCAAGCAACCTCGAGCCGTCGCGTCCGGAATTCATCATCCGCGGCCAGCGCCAGGTGCTCTACACCGACGAGAACGTCGTCACCTACGTCAACGGCGTCGCGCAGACTACCCGCGGCCTGACCCTCTACGATCTCGACAGCGTTCAGGCGCTCAAGGGTCCGCAGGGCACCCTGTTCGGCAAGAACTCGATGGGCGGCGCGATGGTGTTCACCACCAAGAAGCCCGTCTTTAAGACCGAGGCCTCGGTCGCTCTCGAAGTCGGCAACTATGACCGCAAGCAGGTCAATGCGATGGTCAACGTGCCGTTCGGCGACAAGGTCGCACTGCGCGCGGTCGGCCAGATCGAACGCCAGAACGGCTTCTTCAAGAACTTCCAGCCCGGCATGAAGGATCTCGCCGATCGCCATAACGAGAGCTTCCGCGTTTCGCTGCTAACGCGTCCGAGCGATCGCTTCGAAAACCTCTTCGTCTCCGATTTCATCCATCGCAAGGAAATCCCGACGCCTTCGCAGATCGAGGCGGCTCCGGCCAATGCCGACGGCTCGCTGAAGGGCGGTATTGCATCCATCACCGGGCAGGCGGTCCGGCAACTCAGCCTGCTGGGCGGCGGAGTCGCGACCGTTGCTCCCAATAATTCGCCTTCGGTACCCTTCATCCTCCAGCGTACGGGCAACCCGTTCGTTTCGCAGGCGAACACCGGCCTCAACACGCGGCTACAGGGCACATTCGGAGTCAACTGGTTCTATCCGACCGTCAGCACGTTGTACACCGCCGGCACCGTCTACGGCTTCGCTGATACCGCTACCTTCCAGGCGAACGATTCGGTGACGATCAAGAACATCATCGGCTATCGCCACGAGGACGTTATCGACCAGCAGGATCCCTCGGGCATCACCGGCGGATTCTACAGCTTTGCCGCTTTCGGCGTTCCGCTCACCGGCCCGGCAACCAACTTCGACACGATCCAGCATCGCAAGCTCCAGGAGTTCTCCGAAGAACTCCAGTTCATCGGCAATACGGCAAACTTCAACTGGATCGCCGGCGGCTATTATGCCCACCAGCGCCGCCACCTGGATTCAAACTCGTCGGGCATCTTCGGGCCGCTCAATTTCACCAGCCGTCCGGCCTATCCGTTCTTCAACGACCCGCTGTTCGACAAATACGACAACCAGAACGACACCAGTCGTTCGCTGGCGGTCTTCGCGCAGGGCACATACGACTTCAGCAGCATGGGTCTCAACGGGCTGAAGTTCACCGCCGGCCTGCGCTATACCAACGACCGCCGTACCAACAACCTGTCGACGTTCTTCACCGACGACGAGGCGATCACCAAGGAATACAGGGCCGCGGCCAACCAAGATTGCCGTCTCACCCCCGGCACCACTCCGGATCCGGCCGGCACCAATTCCGTCGCGATCAACGTCGGCACGACCTGCCTGCAGTCGGCCAAGCGCACCTACAAGGCGCTGACCTGGAACGCCTCGCTTGACTACCAAGTGTCGCCGGACGTGCTGACCTACATCGCGACACGTCGCGGCTTCAAGGCGGGCGGTCCGAACCTCTCGACCATCGTGCAGCAGTACGACTTGTTCGGCCCCGAGCGGATCACCGACATCGAACTCGGCGTCAAGGCCAAGGGCAGCCTCGGCGGCATGCCGTACCGCTTCAACCTCGCGGGCTTCTATGGCTGGTACAAGCAGATCCAGACCCAGGACATCCTGGCGTTCTGCGCCGTGCCCAGCGCGCCTTCGGCCACCTGCTCGAAGATCACGGATCTCATCGTGTTCAACGTCGGTGGGGCCACGATCAAGGGCTTCGAGCTGGACGCCTCGATCAAGCCGATCCCGCAGGTCGAGCTCAATGTCGGCTATTCCTATCAGGTCGGCCGCTACAGCAAGGGCTCGGTGGTTCCGCAGGCGACCGACTCGAGCAAGCCGGTGGCCGATGACAACCCGATCAACTTCGCCTCGGGCGTTGATCTGACCGGTGTGGAATTCGCCGGCATGCCGCGCTCGACGCTGACGGTCGCGGGCACGCTCTACGCGGACTTCATTCCGGAGAGCTTCGCGAAGACCTCGATCAACATGAACTACTACTACCGTTCGCGCACCCTCGGGCTGACGGTGCAGGGCATCTACAAGACCCCAAGCTTCGGTGTCGCCAATGCCCGCATCGCCTTCGACAGCATGTTCGGTTCGCCGTTCTCGCTAGCCCTGTGGATGTCGAACGTTTTCGACAAGCAGTACCGCCTGTCCTGCGCCGACAACCTCAACAGCATCGCCTATGCGACCTGCAAGTGGGGCGATCCGCGCACCTACGGCCTGACCGCTTCGGTCAAGTTCTGATCCAACCGACCTAGACCGGATCCAGTCGAAATTGCCGGCGCACCCGCTCCCAGCGGGTGCGCCTGTTCTTTTTTGCGGCGACGTCCCCGTGCCTCGCCGCACAGTTCGCTGGGCTATCGGCCTCTAGAGCTGGAGCACTTCCGGGCCGAAAAACCGGTTCCCACTTTTTCGGGAAGTGCTCTAGGTTCTGATATCTTCCCCGCGCAAGCCGCCAACCGACGACACATGTACGAAGGCGCCGCCGCGACGATCGATCATCGAGGGCATGGCGGCGCGCGACAACAGCGCCGGCCCGATCAGATTACCGCCAGCAACGCATGCCATAATGACGCATCGATATCGGCGACCTGTTCGTCCCGGCTATCCTCCGCACGGCGTTGTTCACGACGTCCGCAACAACCTCATCAATCTGCATTTCAGGGGTCGGCGCATGGGCAAAAATGCTGACGAAGCGGAATCCTGCCTCCGCCGCCGCGTTAACGAGCATGGCCCCCGCTCAGCTCCGGCACGCCGAGCGGCTCCAGACAGAAGTCCCGGCCGCTCACAATGCGCGCCTGAACATCGTTCCAGCTGGCCGTCCGCATCATTGAAATGGCGAGATCATCACCTTGCACTGCCACGGGGACGTGCGCAGAGCCTCGAAGATTTCCGGCACGGCATCCAGCCCCACCGTATCGGTTACCATGTGGCGCGGCTCGACAGCCCCTGCGTCGAGTACGTTGACTGACATTTCAAACTCGGCCCGCGTATAGAGCTGCGGGAAATGGAGCTGCAATTCGCGCATGCCCAGCGCTGCCGGAACGATCGGGTCGTCGCCGAAGCAATAGCCGAGCGAAACCAGCCGTCCGCCATGCCGCGCATAGGCGGCCGCGGCCATGAGCATGCCGGGGCGGCCGACGCATTCGAACACCACATCGGCCGCTTCCTGCATGGGCAATTCGCCATAATGGCGGGCAAAACCATCGCCGGCGGAGGGAGCCTGGGGCTGGAACACGCCAGTGGCCCCCATGGTTTCGGCAATGGCGCGTCGTTCGGGAACTTTTTCGATCACATAGGTTCGGGCTGCCCCAAAGCGGCGAGCCCAGAAGAGAGCAGCCAGGCCGATCGGCCCCGCTCCCACGATCGTCACCACATCACCCGGCATGATCCGCGCGGCGGCGACGCCATGCAAAGCAACTGCGAGCGGCTCGGCCAGCGCGCCATCGTCGAGGGACACCGTGGATGGCAATCGAATGGCGGAAGTCGGATCGACCGCGACATATTCCGCATAGCCGCCGGACGTGAACTGCATCGATGCACAGCGGGCGGGCATGCCCTGACCGCATGGCACACAGTGGCCGCAGCCAAATATCGGCATGACGGCGATCCTGTCGCCGGTCGCGATGCCTTCGACATTCCGGCCGATCTCGACAATCTCGCCGCTGATTTCATGGCCGAATATCGTGCCGGGGGGCGGAACAAAGCCGTGCCCCTCCGCCATGTGCAGATCGGACCCGCAAATGCCGCACCGGGCGACTTTTACAAGGACCTGGTTCTCCGCCGGCGCCGGATCGGCGACCTCATCGACCTCCAGCGGCTGGCCGACCTGCTTGAAAAGGACTGCGCGCATAGGAACCCTTCATCATTTGGCGATCGCGGCTGGCGACGCAGACAGTCGACATTCGGCCGAGCCGCCGAGGCTGGCGCGAAGTCCCTCTGACCGCCATTCACGCCATTTCGCGGTTCGCCACCAGCCCTTCCAGCGCGCCGGCGGCCCGCCAGTCCTCCAATATCTTCACAAAAGCAAATACCCCGCCGCCGAAAGACCCGTTGCGTACAAGTTTGCGGGACGGTTTGCCTTCGTCATTCCAGAAGCTGGGCGTGCATTCCGCCCATTGTTCGATGACGGCGGCAGCATTGTCTTCGTGGAACTGGACCCATGCAGCTTCCACATCGGCCTTGACCTCGACCGTCTTCAGATCGCGCGCGCCCATCTCCGCAATGATATAGGCGATATGGCGCGCCTGTTCGTTCATCATGTGAGGGAAGTTCGGCCCCCACGGGGTCTGGGTGGTGCTTAGGATGAAGAGATTGGGAAAGCCGTTGACGAGCATGCCGTGCAGCGTCGTGGCGCCGTCCTTCCATTTCTGGCCCAGCGTCAACCCGTTCCGGCCGATGACGGGCATGACGGCGTCATTATTATAGGCGGCGAGTTCGAAACCTGTCGCATAGACAAGACAATCTACCTTATATTCCCTCCCCTGAACGATCAGCGCATTTTCGGTGATCCGTTCCACGCCATGTCCTGCCGTGTCGATCAGGTGCACATTCGGGCGGTTGAAGGTATCCAGATAATCATCGTGGAAGCAGGGCCGCTTGCAAAGCCGGTTGTACCAGGGCTTGAGCGCCTCGGCGGCTTCCCTGTCCTTCACGACGTCGTCGATCCGCTTGCGCACCGATTCCATATAGGCAAAATCGGCCATCTGGAACATCTGGCCCAGTTGCTGGGGTGTCAAGTCGGGCGTGGCTTTGCTCATGACGGCGTGGATCATCTTCGTCCAGCCGTCATCGACCTGATCTTCGGGGCAGGGAATGCCCATGACCACCGCCGTATAATTGTCCATTCGACGCTGCTGCCAGCCGGGCGTCAGCGAATTGAACCACGCTTGGTCGGTCGGATGATCATTCCTGTATCCGATCGAGGACGGCGTGCGTTGGAAGACATAAAGTTCGTTCGCCGCCGCGCCAAGATGGGGCACGCACTGCACGGCAGTCGCGCCCGTGCCGATGATCGCGACATTCTTGTCCTTCAGCTTGTCGAGACCACCCAATGCGTCGCCGCCGGTATAATCATAGTCCCAGCGGCTGGTGTGGAAGCTGTGGCCCTTGAAGGTCTCTATGCCCGGCACGCCCGGAAGCTTGGGCGTCTGGAGCGGACCGGAGGCCATGATGAAGGACCGCGCCCAGAGGCGGTCGCCCCGATCCGTGCTGATCAGCCAGCGCTCCCGCTCCTCATTCCAGCGCGCCTCCATGATCTGAGTGTGGAAAAGAGCCTTGTCGTACAATTCGAATTTTCGGCCAATCCGCTTGGAATGTTCGAAAATCTCCGGCGCACGCGCATATTTCTCGGTGGGCATATAGCCCGTTTCCTCAAGGAGCGGCAGATAGATGTACGACTCCACATCACAGGCCGCTCCCGGATAGCGGTTCCAGTACCACGTGCCGCCGAAATCGCCGCCCTTCTCCACGATGCGGACGTCGGAAACGCCATTCTGCTTCAGCCGGGCACCCGCGAGCAGGCCACCAAAGCCCCCGCCCAGGATGACGACCTCCAGCTCCTCCTCAATGGGGGCGCGTTCGATGCGCTCGGCATAGGGGTCGTCCAGATAATGCGCCAGCGCGCCTTCGATCTTCACATATTGCGCGGTGCCGTCGGAGCGCAAGCGCTTGTCGCGCTCTTCCCTGTACTTTGCGAGCAGGGCGTCCGGATCGAAGGTAAAGCCACCGGTATCATCCGCCATTTTGCTAATCTCTCAGTCAAGTTGCAGGCAGCGCGCCTGACATTTTTCCAGCTCCCTTATTCGGCGATCATGACCCCGGCATCGTCCGTGCGGACAGGTGATGCGAACGATGACGGACAGGCAATGAGGCACCATCAGGGAAGGCTTTTGGCTCATATCGTCCGATCGCGTTAGGACGATCCCATCGAAACCCGCTATGGCCCCATGCTGACCAATATCGCCCCAAAAGAGGGTGGTATTTCGTGATTGTCGGGGCTGTTGTCGGATGTTAACGTCGAATATTGACCAGCAGATTGGGGGACCAAAAGTTTTGCACCGTGCTGCAGAGCGTGGCCGGGGTGCGGGCAGACCTACGCGCGCCAGGGCAGCGGAAATCAAAGACGTCATTCTTCGCGCAGCCATGACCGAATTTACCGAACGGGGATTTCACGCCAGTTCCGTAGCCAGCATTGCCACGCGAGCGGAAGTTTCACGCCGGACCGTCTACAACCAGTTCCAGACCAAGGAACAACTATTGGAAGTTCTGGCCAAGCACACATGTACGCGGCTCAGAACGTTGCTGGCGGAGGTGATCGAAAGCGAAGAGCCCATCTGGGACACGCTTTATGGCGTTGGCATGTGCTTTTACGGTGACGCCATGGGCGCTGACTCGCGCGCGATTTCCAGGCTGCTCGTCATGGAAGGCGAACGAATGCCTGCGCTGGTCCGCCAGGGCCTTTCGTTCCGGCAATATGCGCTGGAGCCACTGGTAAACTATCTGGAGCGCCAGGCCTTGGAAGGAGTCATCACCATCGAAGACCACGCCCGCGCAGCTCAGCAATTTCTTCATCTGACGACCAGCAGCATCGACTATCTCTTTGGCGACAGCGGGCATACGCTGGAAGAGCAGCGCCAATGGGTGGCCGCCGCGGTGAAGACATTCCTCTACGGGGTGCACGCGCGACGCTGATGCTGGGCGGAAGGTCGGCGGCGGCATCAATCCGGCCCGGGACATGACGCGCGATGCTCCGCAAAGGATTGGACGATCCTTTCAAGCGCCGGACGATAATCGCCCAATATTGACGGCAGCGGGACCGGATTGCCCTCTTCATCCAGGGAGTGGCGGGCAAGAACATGGCGGCGCGCCAGCATCACGGCTGCGCCGACAATGACCTGGTTCGCCTCTATATAGGCGGCAATCGCCATTGGCCGTTTCAAACCGCCAGCTTCGAGCAGAGCCACGAGCTTGCGGCCATAGACGATCTCCTCATCGTCCCCGCGTCCTTCGATCAGATTGCAGATCAGCGCCGGATCGGATCGGAAGGTCGAATAGCACATTTCCGCATGCTGCCGCAGCACGACGCGCCAGTCTGTGCCTGCCTCCACCGCAAGAGCCTTCATCGCCAGTCGATCGGCGACGAGTTGAAGCAAATGCTCACGCCCTTTCACATAGCCATATAGCGTCGCCACCCCGGTATTCAGACGTTCGGCAACGCATGCCATCTCCAGCCGTTCCAGGCCAATGGCGCAGGCAGCGTCGACGATCGCATCCCGCGAAAGCGTCTTGGGGCGGCCCGATGAGCGCCTTTCCGTCGAATGCCTTTGCGCCTGTCTCATCATTCGGTCGTCATCCTTGAACTTTCCCCGGACATTCCGGCTTGGAAACCGATATCATGCAACATTAGCGAATGTTGATCGCAAATGTTTTCGAATCAGGCTCGACAATTTTTCTGCACTACTTTAGTGGTCGCGGAAAGCAGCCAATCAAAGCGCTTTCTGCCCCCCCCCAAAAAAATGGTGATCGATATGCATTTTCGTTTCGCGTTTGCCACCGCGCTGGTCCTCCTTGCCAGCCCGGCGTTCGTTTCCGCCCAGACTCCCGGAACGGGTCAATCGGTGAAGAGCGGCGCCTGGGTCTTTTCAACAGATGGCCACCGGATCGGCCGTGTGGAAGACGTCGCCGACGGCATGGCCGCGATCATCTATAACGGACATATGATCCACATTCCCCTCGACAAGCTGGCGGCCGGCGAAAAGGGGCTGGTCAGCTCGCTGACACGCAAGGAGATCGATCAGCTGTAGGCGGATTTCGATCTGATTGGATGAGATCGTCGATCAAGTACCTTTGTTTGCAGCGATATCTTTACCGGCGATCGTTTCGATCGCTGGTAAGCGCCCCTGATATCCCTGGTACATTCGACGTGACCCAGTGGAGCTGCAACGGTCATATCCTGAGAGCTGACATAACCGCAATGGTCGGAGCGCCACCATGGCGCCCTCCGGATCGCGCATCACATAACTGATGACGCACCTGAAGAGCATGCCCGCCTACCGCCCGATCCCTACCCCCCGATCCCTACCCCCCGATCCCTACCGCCCGATCGTTGAGTCCGGCGCGGCCGCGATCAATCGGCGCGTCGCCGCCGCTATTTCATCGAAGGCCATTGCCGCGCGGTCGCAGACATGGGCGACGTTGAAAAAGCCGTGCGGCAAGCTGTCATAGCGAAGGACAGTCACCTCATTTCCAGCGCGGGCAAGCTGGTCGGCATAATTCAGGCCTTCATCACGCAGGGGATCGATCCCGGCAATGGCCGAGACAGTGGGGGGCAGACCCGCATGATCGCGCGCTCACATGAAGAAAGACGGGGATCGCGCCGATCCGCCTGCCCGGCATAATGGTTCCAGTACCATGCCCTGTCCCTGCTGGTGAGCAGCGGGCAACGGGCGTTCTCCCGCCAGGAAAGCGTTTCGCAACGGCGCCCAATTCCCATTCCATCGGCCCTCTTTCCGGAAGCATACCCTGAACAGACGATGCGCCTTGGGCGGATGACAGCGAGTGGGGGAGACAGGAAGTTCTTGCCCTTCGAGGCACAGGAGAAGGATCGAATCTTGGCAGAAGCCGGCATATCACGCGTGGTGAACGCCGCGTCGTTCGAAGAGCATCCCGAGGAGATGTTCTGGCAACCCCTGGACGTCAGCCTCTCCATGCCAGCGGAAGAGGTGTCGCGTATCCAGCTTCATGCGGTGCGCAAGCGGTTTGAGGAATTGCGCGACCATCTCCCCCCCCTGCGCAACCTCGCCTCGGAACAGGGCATCACCCAGATAGCGACCCTGAACGACGCCGCCGCGCTGCTGTTCAAACATTCCGTCTACAAATCCTATCCGGTCTCGCTGATCGAGAAGAACCGCTACGACCGGCTGACCCAATGGCTCTCCAATCTGACCACGGTCGACCTGTCCCATGTCCAGACGAACGGCATCGAATCGATCGACGACTGGCTGGACGCGGTCAATCGCGATGCGGGCGTGCGGATCATCCACACCACTGGTACCAGCGGGAAATTGTCCTTCCTGCCGCGCGGCCCGGCGGAGGCGAGCCGCCAGCTTCGTTCGGGACGACTGTCGCAGCAGGGAATTGGTCGGCCCGAACCGACCGGACTGGACCAGGTTCCCACCATCGTCCTTGGCAACCGCGTCATGTACAACGGCTATGGCGCAATGGTCGAAGCGCTGCTGCATGATCTCTATCATGGTGACGAAGCGATGATCCTCGCCATGAATCCGGGCCGGCTGAGCGCGGATGTCCTGTCGCTCGCGGGCCGCCTCGCCGCTGCGGGCAATCGCGGCGAACTGGGCCGTTCGCAGGTCTCGCCCGCGATATTGAACCGCCTGGACGCCTTCGTCGCTGCCCAGAAGGAAGGGCCTGCACGCCGCGCCCGCTTCTTCGACGAGATATTCGATCGACTGGCAGGCAAGCGCGTCATGATGTCCGGCAATTGGTCCATGTATCATGAAATGGCCGAAGCGGGCCGGCAGCGGGGCGTAAACGGCATCTTCGCGCCCGACAGCCTGTTCCTGTGCGCGGGCGGCACCAAGGGCGCAACCCTTCCCGACGGGTACAGGGAGACCATTCCGGAGTTTCTCGGTATATCCGTGCTCAACGAACTGTACGGGATGAGCGAGATGACGGCGCTGATGCCGAAATGCGGCGCGGGCAAATATCATGCTCTCCCATGGATGCTGCTTTTTCTGCTCGATCCAGAAACCGGCCAGCCCGCACCGCGCAACGGGACGCACACAGGGCGTTTCGGCGTCATCGACCTATCGATCGAGACACGCTGGGCCGGCATTGTCAGTGGAGATGAAGTGACGATGACCTTTGGCCGATGCGCATGCGGACTGGACGGTCCGTTCCTCGACACCGACATTCGCCGCTACAGCGAGAAGGAAGGCGGCGACGACAAGATCACATGCGCTGGAGCACCGCAAGCACATGACAATGCGCTCGCTTTCCTCGCGGAAATGGACTGAAAAATGACGGATCATGGTTTTCGCGTGCCGCTGGTCATCCGGGGCGAAGTGATCGAAGAGGATGCGGTGTCACATGGCGGGCGCGGGGGAGGCATCAGCTTTACCGCGCCGGATGTCGCGGCCTATCTAGGCAAGCTCGCCCTGTCCACACCCAGCAGCATGAGCGACCTCTACGCCCTAAGGATGGAGGAGATCTTCGAGTTCCTCAGCGAATTGGGACGTCGCCTACCTCCCTCCCGCAATCCATGGATGGAGGAGGCATTCCGGATATCCTGCCACACATCGGGGCTGGGCGCCGATATCTTGCGCGCCATGTACGAAAATATGGATCGGATGCTCGATCCTGGCTCCTTGCGCGAAGCAGCCGAAAATTCCATCGGCATCGACTATCTTGAGAACTGGGTCGAAATACCGCTGGAGGGGCCGCTCACGGCACGGGTCCGCGCCTTCGGCGCGCGCGCGGTCCATATTGTGGCGGGCAACGCGCCGGGCACCTCGCTTCTGACCGTCGCCCGCAACGCCATCACGCGGAGCGACGCCATCATCAAGACGCCGAGCAATGATCCGCTGACCGCCGCGGCGATCGCCCGGACGATGATCGACATGGCGCCCGATCATCCGCTGACGCGCCACCTCAGCGTCGCCTATTGGAAGGGCGGCGACGAGCGCGTGGAGGAGAAGCTCTACACATCCGGCAACATCGAGAAGATCGTCGCCTGGGGCGGCATGGCGTCGATCAAGCATATCGCCAAATATGTGCAGCCGGGCATAGAGCTGGTCGCGCTGGACCCCAAGCTAAGCTCGACGATCATCGGACGCGAGGCCTTCGCCGACGAGGAGACATTGGCACGCGTTGCAGGGGCGCTCGCACTCGACGGGGGCGGCCTCAATCAGGAAGGCTGCGTCAATGCGCGCGTCGTCTGGGTCGAAAGCGGCACCGACAAGGCAGGACTGGAACGGCTCAGCCGCTTCGGGCAGCTGGTGTATGAAGCTATCCAGGCATTACCCCCGCAGATTTCAGGCCCTGCCGTGCGCATGGACCCGGCTCTGGCGGATGAGGTGAGCGCCCTGCGTTTGGGCGGCGATGACTGGTACAAGGTCATCGGCGGCGGGGTTGAGGGTGCTGTCATCATGTCGCAGATGGAAGAACCGGTGGATTTCGCGCCGCTGCTCGCAAATCGCGTGCTCAATCTGGTGCCGGTGGACGATGTTGAAACCCCCGTGCAGGCCGTCACCAGCTATACCCAGACCATTGGCATATGGCCCGAAAGCCTGAAGCGCCGGCTGCGCGATCAGCTTGCGATCCACGGCGCGCAACGTCTCGTGACCCTGGGCCATGCCGTCGGCATGCCCAATCACGGCATTCAGGATGCGATCGAGCCATGGCGGCGCATGTGCCGCTGGATCGTGGAGGAGGAGGCGACGGCAGCCTGAGCGGGCGCGTCCCGCTGGGCCACAGATCAACGGCCTTTCCAGATCGGGGCACGCTTTTCCACAAATGCGCGCGGTCCTTCGCTTGCGTCCTCCGAGCCGGCAAGGACCTTTGTGGCAGGCAGCGACCATTGCTGTCGTTCCGCATTTTCCAGAGGCAGGGCTGCGCAATCCAGCGCCACCCGCTTGGAGGCCCGCACCGCAAGAGGCGCGGCAGCAACGATATCCTGCGCCCACCGCATCGCCCGGTCCGCCAGCTCGCTGGCTGGCGCGACGTCGGTGACGAAACCCATCTCGCGCGCCTCGATCGCAGACACGGACTTTCCCGTGAGGATAAGGCCCATGGCACGGTGGTAGGGGATCTGGCGCGACAGGCGTAGAACTCCCCCGCCCAGCGCCGCCATCCCGACCTTCACTTCCGGCAGCGCGAAAGAGGCATGCTCCGCCGCGACGATGATATCGCAGGCCAACGCCATTTCGAACCCGCCCCCGAAAGCAAGCCCGTTGACGGCCGCGATGATGGGCTTGTCCATATCAAACCGCGCGGTGAGCCCCCCGAAACCCTTGGGGAGCAGGTCATCCCGGCCCCGCGGCTGCGGAGTTTTCAGGTCGAAACCGGCGGAAAAGGCCGCATCGCCGGCTCCGGTCAGGATGGCCACCCATTGCTCGCCATCGGCGGCAAATGCATCCAGCGCGTCGGAAAGGGCGCGTTGCGCCGCCCGGTCCAACGCATTGCGCCGCGCCTGCCGATCCATCGTGATGCGGGTGATGCGGCCCAGCCGCTCGACCTTTATGGGGCCTGCGTCCATGTGCTCGCAACGGGGCAGGTCAGAGGAAGATGTCATAAGATACTTTGCCCATCAGCCGATCGCCGCAGATGCGATGCCGGTGCATGCTGGTGCGCAATCTGCAAGTTGCTCCCGCATCTGTCCGGAAGAGATCGCCTCGCCTGCCCTGAAGCCGTCATCATTGGAACCACCTCATTCTATTCGCGGCGATCCTGACGCCCGGGCTGGCGCGCCACATCGTCGTTTGCGACTAGGCGCGGATGACAATTCGACGCTTCTTCCTAGTTTCCTAGTCCGTTCATGGGTTTGACGTGCGCCACCCTCCTGACAGCTACAGCGGAAATGAGGAGGGGAAAGGAAAGATGCCGAGCCGATTCGGTCGCGTGAGAAGGAAATGCATACTCCTCGCCCTGATTGTGCATGCGGCGCCGGCCCTTAGCGGCACGGTGCCGCCAGCTACCGATCCCGGAATGTCTTCCGCACCGCTTCCCAACGCTTTTCCCGCGATTCCGACAGCACCTGAAGGCGCCCCCAATATTCTGCTCGTCCTGACCGACGATGTTGGCTTTGGTGCAGCCTCGGCCTTTGGCGGCCCGGTTCCAACCCCAAATCTGGAGCGGCTGGCCCAGAATGGATTGCGGTATAACCGCTTCCACACCACGGCCATGTGCTCCCCGACGCGAGCCGCATTGCTGACCGGGCGCAATCACCATGCCGTGGACACCGGAACCCTGACCGACTTTGCCTTCGGCGCGCCCGGCTATGATGCAATGATACCCCGAAGCGCCGCCACTATTGCCCGTCTCCTGCAGGACAATGGGTATAACACGGCCTTTTTCGGCAAACACCATAACATACCGAAGGGACCGTTCAGCTCATCGGGTCCCTATGACTATTTCCCCACCAAACTCGGGTTCGATCACTTCTTCGGCTTCATAGGATCGGACACGGATCAATGGCGCCCGACGCTCTATCGGGACACGAGCCGCGTCATCGACGAAAAACCGCCGAGCCGGATACTTGACCAACGGCTCGCCGACGAAGCCATAGACTGGATTCATCAGCAAAAGGCGGCGGCTCCCGACAAGCCGTTCTTCATCTATTTCGCGCCGGGCTCCGCCCATACTCCACATCAGGCACCCGCCGACTGGATCGAACGTTTCCACGGACAGTTCGCGCAAGGCTGGGACAAGCTCCGCGCAGAGACCCTTCAACGGCAAAAGGCGATGGGTCTGGTCCCGGCGCGGACATCGCTCCCCCGCAGGCCCGACTATATTCCGGCGTGGCAAAGCCTGTCGATGGAGGAGCGAGCCTTCCAGCAGCGGCAGATGGAAGTGTTCGCGGCACAGCTGGCCTTTCAGGACGCGCAGTTCGGCCGGATCGTCGATGAGTTGCAGCGCATGGGCCTGAGCGACAACACCCTCGTCATCTTCATCGAAGGTGACAATGGACCGGACAGCGCCGCTTCCCCGGCCGGCGCGATAGGCGAAGCAACGGAGATAGCGAACCGGCGGCTGGATCTGACAGAACATAGGCGGCAGATCGACCAGCTTGGCGGTCCCCGAAGCCACAGCAATTACTCCACGGGCTGGGCGCTCGCGATGAGCACTCCCTTCCCCTATTACAAGCAGATCGCCTCCCATCTGGGCGGGACGCGCAACGGTGCGGTTTTCTCCTGGCCTTCGCGGATTACCGAACGCGGGATACGCAGCCAGTATCACCACGTGATCGATGTCTTTCCGACCATTCTCGATGCCGCCGGAATAAAGGCGCCCGACACCGTCGACGGCATCGCGCAGCAGCCGGTCGACGGCATCGACATGACCTACAGCTTCGCCGACCCTCAAGCGCCGGATCGCCGCACGACGCAATATTATGAGATGCTGGGCAATCGAGCCCTCTATGATCATGGCTGGCTGGCCAATACCCGTCCCGTACGCAAACCCTGGGAAATGGGTTTTGGTGCGGACGCAAACCTGAACCTCGCCCCTGGCTACCGCTGGGAACTCTATGACCTCGCCACCGATTTCAACCAGACACGGGATCTGGCGGCCTCGCATCCAGCCATTCTGGCCCGCATGCGCAAGGCGTTTGATGTTGAGGCCGCGCGCTACAAGGTCTTTCCGATCAACGACCGTACAGACGCCGCGCGCTCGGGCCTTGCCGCACGCGCCTATATCAAACCGCGGAGCAGCTATATATTCTGGGGCAAGGATATCAGCCTGCCCTCTGACGTCGCACCGCCGATCACCGGACGCGCCTTCACGCTGACGGCGGATGTCACTGCCGGAAATGGCGTGATCGCCGCGCTCGGCAGCAGTATGGGCGGGTGGAGCTTTGGCATTGAGGACGGCCATCCTGTGGTCCGCCATGCCCTGACGCCCCTGCCGGAAGATCAATTTCGCCTCGCGGCGCCCACCGTGCTTCAGCCGGGATCGATGGTTCGCCTCACCTTCGACTTCAACTATGACGGCGGCGGATATGGCAAGGGGGGGGTGGTCAGCATTGCCGTCAATGGCGCGCCGGTCGCAGAACAGCGGTTGGAACGCTCTCTTGTCGTGCAGGAGGCGCCGGGCGAAACATTCGACATTGGCCTGGACGGCGGCGGCCCAGTCAATGAAGCGGCTGGAGCGCCGGATCGCTTCACGGGCGAAATCCGCAAGCTGGAAGTGACGCTTGGACCGCCAGGCGCGCGGCGGCAATAGGGCCCGGCAGGATCATGTGCCTGCCTGCATCACCGCCCCCAGATCGGCGCTGTAGGTCTGATGCGCCAGCAGGCCCCATCGGCAGGAATGATGGCGCCGGTGACGATGGCCACTTTTCCGCCGACGCGTGATGAATTGGCGACAGGCATTCCTGATCTCCTTCCCGGTTTCTCCAATGGTCGGCACAAATTGGCCGTCAGGCGGGTCCAGTGTTCGTCGATTCAGACATCGCCGATGGAAAGCGCCTGCCGACGGCCCGATCGGCGCGGGCGGGCACCATGCGAATTGTCAGCTCTCCCTGGGGGCCGGGCACCTGCCCCGCCGCGCTTTGCGGATTTTCGGTCGTCCAACCAGACGATGATCACAGGCAGGGCGCCTTTTATCATGGCCTCAAGACAGCCCATGGATGGACAGCATATATGACGGGATCGGGCGACAAGCCGGTTGCAGTGGTGACCGGGGCGACATCGGGCATCGGGCTGGAAACCGCGCGCGGGCTGGCGCGGGAGGGGATGCGGATCATTGCGCTGGGCAGGGATGAAGCACGGATCGCCGACGTAGCGAAGAATTTCGAAGCCGAGGGCCTGACTGCACAATGGGTGAGAGCCGATCTGTCATCCATCTCCCAGACCCACGCTGCGGCCGCCCGGATAGCGGAAATGACCGACCGGATCGACATATTGATCAACAATGCCGGGGGTCTGCTCGACACGCGGCATGTGACAGCCGATGGCCTGGAGGCGATGTTCCAGGTGAACCATCTGGCGCCTTATATCCTCACGCTCGATCTGCTTCCCCAGCTGAAACGTTCGTCCGTGCCCCATGTCATCACGGTATCCTCCATCGGCCACACCATGATCGACGATCTGCATTGGGATGATCTGCAAATGGAAATCTCTTTCCTCCCGATCACCGCTTATGCGCAGAGCAAGCTGGCGAACATCCTGTTCACGCGCGAACTGGCGGCGCGCCACGCCGCAGACAATATTGTCGCCAGTGCCGTGCATCCGGGACTTGTCGCCTCACGCTTTCCCGAAAGCGCCGGCGTCGAGACGCAGACCTATTATGCGGCGGCGGAAAAGAGCGGGCAGGCGCTGACATCGGCACAGGGCGCGGACACGATCATTTGGCTGGCGACAGACCGCGATCGCGCGCTGCCCTCTGGCGGCTATTTCCATGAGCGTAAACGCGTGGAACCATCGCCAGCGGCTCAAAGCGAGGAAGGGGCCAAGCGGCTCTGGGACATCAGCGCGCGCCTGTCGTCGCTTGAAACGGCAGAATGATACTGCGCGTTCTGCGCACATCACCTCAGCCCCGAGCGCATGGCAGCAACGTGCCGGAAGTTAGGCGATGATCCGCTTCGACGGTAAGGTCGGCGTCATCACAGGCGGCGCTTCAGGCATCGGCGCTGCGGTCGCTCGGCTCTTCGCAGCCCATGGCGGAACGGCCGTGATCGCTGATCTGGACGCGAGACGAGGACAGGGCATCGTCCAGGGCATCCAGGCGTCGGGCGGCAAGGCCGACTTCGTTCCATGCAACCTGGGCGATGCGGCGATGATAGACGGGATGATCGATACAGCGCTGGCCCGCCATGGCCGGATCGATTTCCTGCATAATAACGGCTATGCCCCGTGGCGGGGCGAGGATGCCGGCGCGCTCGCGGCCGACATATCCGACGGCCAATGGCAGCATGCGATGGACCTCGGCGTCACATCGGCCTTTCGCGCCGTTCGGCGTGCGATTCCCATCATGACGGCCCAAGGGGGCGGTTCGATCGTGAACACATCCTCGATCGCAGCTTTTCACGCTGAACCGCGCATCGGCGCCTATGCGGTGGCCAAGGCGGCATTGTCACAGCTTACGCGCGCCGTGGCGGTCGAATATGCGGCCACGGGCATCCGCTGCAATGCCGTCTGTCCGGGGGTCATCCAGACGCCGCTGATCGACGGAGCGCCCCTTCAGGCGGATTTCATGCGGACGATCCCCATGGGGCGGCTGGGCACGCCGGAGGAGATCGCCCATGTGGTCCTGTTCCTGGCATCCGATCTTGCCAGCTATGTGACGGGCGCCATCATCGTCGCCGATGGAGGGCGGACCATCTGAACGGCTTGCCCCGCTTTGCAGCGCCCCGGCAGGTACGCTGCGAAGCGAAGTCGGAACCCCATATCAGGGTCAGCTCCGGACATAGCCCTTCTTGAAATGCGCGCCCGTCAGGAAGGTCGTGCCGCGTATGCCAAGCCCGTCCGCGGCGTTGATCACTTCCCCGGTGGTCGTCGCCGCATTGCGGCGGGACGCAAGGGTCACGAACAGTCCCGTATAGTCCGCCGGATCGTCGCATTTGAGGGGAAAAGCCTCGAACACCATATCGGCGACTTCCTGCGTCTGCGGCGAAAACACATAATCCTGCGGCGCCAGCGCCTTGCTGCCGCGCAGGTCGGTGCGCATCGGGCCGGGGCCGACGGCATTCACGCGTACATCGGGCGCCAATTGATAGGCCAGTTCGCGGACCAGGCCGACGACCGCATGCTTCGAGGCCGTATAGAAAACGCCGCCGCCGCCGGGAATGAAGGAGGCGGACGACGCCGTGAAGACCATGCTGCCCCTCGTCTTCCTGAGTTCTGGTGCGGCTGCGTAGGCGGCCAGTATATAGCCTTTGACATTGACGCCCATCACCTCGTCGAACGCGGCATCCAATTTGTCCTCGGGCAGATCGAGAAGCATGGCGGGCAAATCCATGATGCCTGCATTGCCCACCAATATGTCGAGCTTTCCGAACTTGCCCACGGCCAGTTCCACCGCCTTCTTGTTGTCGGCGATCGAGCGCACGTCCCCGACGACGGCGGCAACGCCATCGCCGAAATCCTTTTCGAGCGCGCTGGCCTTGTCACGGGAATATTCGAGGACGACGACGCGTGCGCCTTCCTCCAGAAAGCGTTCGACCAGAGCCCGCCCCAGCCCGGAGCCGCCACCTGTGATCAGCGCCACATCGCCTTCAAGCCAGCCCATCGACCTTCTCCCGTTCAACGCAAGTTTCGCTTGGCGCGCCAGCCTCCTCCGCGCTTGACGGCGCAGGGAGCAATACCGATTGTGCAGCGAGGAAGTAGCAGGGCGAGCGGCCCCTGACCTAGTCTGGTCAGACGTCGCCTTGCCTCGCATCCTATTCCTACACAATCGTCTTTCCTGTCACTGTTCCAGAGGCCTCCATCATGAGCGAAGAACCGAGCCTTGCGCCGGAATTCGGCCCTGTCCTGCAAGGACTTGCCCAGGCGCCCCCCATTCCGACCCTGCCGGTGGAGGCCGTGCGGGGCATGTTCGAACAGTTCAGCTTCGGCGAGGATGAGGCGCTTGCCGAGGTGCGCGACCTTGAAATTGACGGCGCGGCAGGGCCGATCGCCGCCCGCTTCTATCGCCCGCTCGGCGACCCGCGCGGGTTGATCCTCTTCTATCATGGCGGTGGATGGGTGGTGGGCAACCTCCAGAGCCACGATAAGGCCGTGCGGGCTTTGGCAAATCGCTCGGAATGCGCCGTTCTGGCGGTCGACTATCGCCTTGCACCCGAACATGTCTTTCCCGCTGGCCTGGAGGACTGCTACGCGGCGCTGCAATGGGCGGACCGGCATAAGGGCGAGCTCGGCCTCGGCGAACTCCCGCTGGCCGTTGCGGGCGACAGCGCCGGGGGCAACCTGGCAGCTGCCGTCGCGATCATGGCGCGCGACCGAAAGGGGCCGGCATTGGCGGCGCAACTGCTGATCTACCCCGCGACCAGTGGCGCGCAGGATAGCCTCTCCTACACCGAAAGAGGGACCGGCGGCCTGCTCACCGCAGCCGACATGCAATGGTTCTGGAACCATTATGCGCCCGAGGGCATGGACAGGAACGATCCGAGGATGTCGGTTCTTCTGACCGAGGATCTTCGCCGCCTGCCTCCGGCGGTGCTGATCATAGCGGAATTCGATCCGCTTCGCGACGAAGGGCTTGCCTATGGCCGACTGCTGGCGTCAGCGGATATTCCGGTAACCGTCCACCATTATCGCGATCTGCCCCACGGTTTCATGACCTTTTATCAGATATCGCCCGCCGCCTCCGGGGCGTTGGACGAGATGGCCGCCAGCCTGAAGAGCGTTTTCGATGAGGAGTTGACAGTTTCGTGACCAGAAAAGCAGTTATCACCGGCGGTGCGCGCCCGGACGGCATTGGTTGGGCCACCGCGCTCGCAATGGCGGAGGCGGGATATGAAGTCGTCGTAACCGGGGTTTCGGATGAGGAGGTTGCCGGCTCGGCGCACCATTCGGGCATCAGCGCCAGGGTGCTGGACGTACGCGACGATGACGCGGTGAAGACATTCTTTGGCGCATTCGACCGGATCGATGCCCTGGTCAACTGCGCAGGCGCCGCCGACCCCAACGGTGAATTCACGCCCGAAGGTTTCGCCCGCATCCTTGACATCAATCTTACCGGCACGCAGCGCTGCTGTCTTGCGGCGCGCGATCTGCTCGCGGCGGTCAGGGGTTCGATCGTAAATGTCGGTTCGCTCTATTCCACGTTCGGAAGCGCCGGGACGCCGGCCTATTCCGCGAGCAAGGGCGGCATAGTCCAGCTGACGAAATCGCTTGCCGTGGCCTGGGCGCCGGACATCCGCGTGAATGCCGTCGCGCCTGGCTGGATCCAGACGGGCATGGCAAAGCCGGTGTTCGAGAACAAGCAATGGGCCGACATGCTGCTCGCGCGAGTGCCGATGCAGCGTTTCGGCGAGCCTCAGGACTTGGCCGATCCGATCCTCTTCCTGTGTTCGGACGCGGCGCGCTACGTCAACGGGGTGCTGCTGACGGTCGACGGCGGCTACAGCTGCAGCGGATAATCGTTGGGGGGAGGCGGATCAGGTGGCCGGCGCGCGCGCGCGCGCCACTGCAACGCCGCCTCCTCATTATCGAAATAGCCGAAGCGGTCGCCCCCAGAAAACGGCGGTTCTGCATCTTGAGCAAGGTGGAGTCCATGACCATGGCCGTCCGTCCCACAAACACGTGATCCTCGCTCCGCGCCAGACGGGCCAGGGCCTCGGCGACCTCCGGCATGCGCACCTCGCATCGGGAACTGTTCACCAGGCAATCACGGTGAGCGCCGACAATGGACCGAACGTGCTTCAAGTCCTGGGCAAGTTGATCGACGACCTCAAGCGTCCAGAAACCATAGGAGGAGAGACGGACAATATTCCGCACATGGTCAAAATCTATGCTGTAGAAGCCTTCCAGTTTCCTCATGGCATCCGACCACTTCTGCGTCGTACCATGGTGGTGACCTTGCCTCTTCCCTCCATGCGGGCCTAATCACCAAACGGTAAGCTGATAATGATCGCGTTCGGCCCCTCTCCCGCTGAACGCCATGCCGCCTCCAATGCTTCGCGCGCATTCTGTGGGGCGACCGGCCCGGCGCATGGCAGGCCAAAGCCGCGGATCAGTTCGGCCACGGAACCGCCGGTTTCGCGAAAGTCCATGCCGGAATAGCTGGGCGCGTTGCGCCCCCCCACCGGCTTTGTGCGTTCCGCATAAGCGCGGGAGAAATAGCGGGTTGACCCATAGCCACCATTGTCCAGGATCACGAAGGTGATCGGCAATTTTTCCGCCACGGCGGTCCAGAGGCCGTGGAGTCCAAAGCGTAATGCGCCATCTCCCAGCACGCAGGTCACCGGCCCGCCCGAACCCAGCGCGGCGCCCACGGCCGCGCCGGTTCCCCAACCCAGAGATCCCCCCGTCGCTCCCATATATCGTGCGCCGTCGCCCGATCGCAGCGCCCCCACAAGCGCAACCGAACCCATGACGGCTTCGTCGATCACCCAGCCCTGGTCCAGCGCGTCGTGGAGCGCGCCAAGCGCGGTCCCATAGGATGCCAATACCTCGGCGAAAGGATTGCCCGGCGGCAATCTGGCCGACTTCGCCTCGTCAATGAAAGCCTGTCTCTGCGGCGTCAGCTCATCATCGGCATCGGGCATTGCCTGCAGCAGCGCGGCCAGCATGGCAGAGGGATCGCACGCGCAGGACCAGTGGGCGACCCTCGTCTCCTCCAGCTTGGCATGGTCGGCATTGACATGGGCAACGAACTCGGCCGCTGGAAAATAGGGGTTCGGTCGCGGATGCCCCTCCTGAATGAAGCGTCCCCCGACCACCAGCACGAAATCCGCCCGCGCCTCTGCAACGCTGCCATACAGTCCGGTCATTCCTCCCAGGAAATTCGGATGGCCGGGCGACATCGCGAGCCTGTCATTGAAGCCCGGCTCCGCCGCGACCGCGATATGATGGCGCTCGGCAAGCGCGGCGAGCGCTTCCGCGCCGCCACAGCGCCGCACTTGTCCCCCCGCGACGATCAGGGGCCGGCGAGCCTTTGCCAGGCGCTCTGCAAGCAGGCTTATGTCAGGCGCGCCTGACGGCAGCCGGATCGTCCGGGGAACGGAAACAACGGGTCCATCGGCCTCCAGCACATCTTCCGGCAGGGAGACGAATGCCGGCCCCGCTGGTACGCCTCTTGCCGCGCGGCTGGCCGCCGCCAGATGATGATAGACCGGCATGCCCGGCGCGAGTTCGCGTGCATGGCGGCAAAAGGGCGCGACCAGGGGAACAAGATCCCCTTCGCCGATCGTGCCTTCACGCGTACGAGCCCAGGCCGCCTGCTGGGAAGAGAGCACCAGCACGGGACTTTCGTCGCGCCAGGCGTTGTACAGGTTGGCAAGCGCGTTCGCCGTGCCGGGCACCATGTAGATATAAGCCGCCCCGGCTCCGGTCACCCGCGCATAGCCGTCCGCCGCCGCGATCGCCACGGATTCGTGGATCGTCGGAACCACTCTGACGGGGGAATCCGTCAGCTCCTGCAAAAGCGATACGAGCGAACTTCCCGGAAGACCGAAAATGTGGCGGAACCCGCTATCCGTCAGAAAACGGACAACCTCGCGGGCTCCCAACTCTTTCCTCTCCTGCGCCAGATCCACTGTTTCTCCCCCAGGGATTTCATTGTCGTGCAGGTGGGACGGGACTCCCCGCCCCGCCTTGGATCAGGCCTTTTCCTTCAGCATGTCCAGCGCGACATCAACGATCATGTCCTCCTGTCCCCCCACCATCTTGCGACGGCCGAGTTCGACCAGGATCGTGCGGGTATCGAGCCCGTAGGTCTCCGCCGCTTTCTCAGCATGGCGAAGGAAGGACGAGTAAACCCCCGCATAACCGAGCGCGAGCGTCTCACGATCGACGCGAACCGGGCGGTCCTGTAGCGGGCGGACGAGATCCTCGGCGGCGTCCATCAGTGCGTTGACATCGCAGCCATGGTTCCAACCCTTGCGGTCAACCGCGGCGATGAACACTTCGAGCGGTGCATTGCCCGCCCCCGCGCCCATGCCCGCAAGGCTGGCATCGATGCGCACCGCACCGCACTGTGCCGCGACAATCGAATTGGCGACGCCAAGTGAGAGATTATGGTGGGCGTGCATGCCGCGCTGGGTCTCGGGCTTCAGCACCCGGTCATAGGCCTCGAACCGCGCGCGCACCCCATCCATGTCGAGCGCGCCGCCGCTGTCGGTGACATAGACGCACTGCGCGCCATAGCTCTCCATCAGCAACGCCTGTTGCGCCAGCTGCTCCGGCTCGATCATATGGCTCATCATCAGGAATCCCGAGACATCCATGCCAAGGTCCCGCGCGATGCCGATATGCTGCTTGGAGACATCCGCTTCAGTGCAATGGGTGGCCACACGCACCGAACGCACGCCAAGATCATAGGCGCGGCGCAGCTCCTCGACTGTGCCAACACCTGGCAGAATGAGGGTAGTCAGAACCGAGCGCTTCAGGACGCTCGCCACCGCTTCCAGCCACTCCCAATCGGTATGCGCGCCAAAGCCATAATTGAAGCTCGCGCCATTCAGGCCGTCGCCATGCGCGACCTCGATGGCATCCACGCCTGCCTCATCCAGCGCCTTGGCGATCGCTGTGACATGGTCAATGCCATACATGTGGCGGATGGCATGCATGCCGTCGCGAAGGGTGACGTCCTGAACGTAGATCTTGTCGCCCGCTTCCACATTGAACTTCGCGCCCATCTCTTAATTCTCCGTCTCGGCGAGCGAACCGGTGGCCGCCACCTTCTTTCCTTGAGCAATGCGCTGCGCGAGCAGCTCGCCGGTCGCCTTTGCGGCGGCGGTCATGATATCGAGATTGCCCGAATAGCTGGGAAGATAATCACCTGCTCCTTCGACCTCGAGCAGGATCATCGTCTTGATCCCCGTGAACTCGCCGCGCCCCGGAATCTTGAGCTTGTTGTTGTCGCCAAAGCGCTCGAACTGCACCTCCTGTTTGAGGCGGTAGCCGGGTACATAGGCCTGGACCTTCTTGACCATGGCTTCGACCGAGGCACGGATGGTTTCCTCGTCCGCGCCTTCGGACAGGGTAAAGACCGTGTCGCGCATGATCATCGGCGGTTCGGCGGGATTAAGGATGATGATCGCCTTGCCCTGGGCCGCGCCGCCGACCTTCTCGATCGCGCCTGCGGTGGTGCGGGTGAACTCGTCGATGTTGGCGCGAGTGCCCGGTCCGGCCGAACGCGAGGATACGGACGCCACGATCTCGGCATAGTGGACGGTCGCGACCTGGCTGACGGCGGCCACCATCGGGATGGTCGCCTGTCCGCCGCAGGTCACCATGTTCACATTACCCGCGTCGAGATTGGCTTCGCCATTGACCGTCGGGATGGTGTAGGGACCAATGGCAGCGGGGGTGAGGTCCACCACCTGCTTGCCATCGGCGCGCAACGCCGCATCATGGACCTTGTGAGCGTAAGCCGAGGTCGCGTCGAAGACGATGCCGATCTCCGCATATTCCGGCATGGCGCGCAGGCCGTCCAGCCCCTCATGCGTTGTCGCGATGCCCCGCTCGCGAGCCATGGCAAGGCCTTCCGATGCCTCATCAATACCGACCACGACCGCCAGCTCCATATTCTGCGGATATTTGATCATTTTCATCATCAGATCGGTACCGATGTTACCCGATCCGATAATGGCTGCCTTGACCTTGCCCATCATATTTCCTTCAAATGAAATTGGCTGTGCACGTGCCGATGCCGTGCAATGTCATTTCGAAGCGGTCCCCCTTCACCGCAGGTTCCAGCGGTACGACAGACCCCGACAGGATCACGTCACCGGCCTCCAGCGTCACGCCATAGGCGCCCAGCGTGTTAGCTAGCCAGGCGACCGCCATCGCCGGATCACCCTGCACGGCATGGCCATAGCCTTCCGAAAGCGGCGCGCCGTTCTTGGTCACGGTGACATGGAGGTTGGGCAGATCATGGGCGCGCGGATCGGCCCGCGCCTCGCCCAGCACGAAAACACCGCAACTGGCGTTGTCCGCCACCGTGTCGACGATGCTGATCTTCCAATCCCTGATGCGGCTGTCGACGATCTCGAAACAAGGCGCTATCGCCTCCGTCGCGGCGATCACGTCCGCGGGGGTGACGCCGGGGCCGTTCAGCCTATCCTTCAGAATGAAGGCAATCTCCGCTTCCGCGCGCGGCGCTATCAACGCCTTGGCGTCGACATCGATATCCCCCTCCACATGCATCCAGTCCGTCAGGAAGCCGAAGTCAGGCTGGTGCACGCCCAGCATATCCTGCACCGCCCTGGATGTGACGCCGATCTTCTTGCCAACCACACGCTCGCCATCGGCCGTGCGACGCTGCAGAAATCCCAGGCTGATGGCATAAGCGTCATCGATCGTGAGCGATGCTTGCTGCTCGACAATGGGGCTGATCGTATGCCGTCCGCGAAGCGCGGCATAGAGCGCGTCGCTGAACGCAGTGTTGTTCGTTGAGGTCATTGATATTTTCCGTTGCAGTAGATCAGAGGGTCAACCCCCTCCCCGATCCGGACATGCCACTTCGCCGATGACGATGATGTGCGATCCATATTCGACCCGTCGCATTCGACCGAGCAATCGCTTCTGCCATTATGGGCACGCCTCGCTCCGAAAGTTGCCAGCCCCCCTCGCGGAAACGCTCGGCCCGCAAGCTGGAACTGCCGAAGGCATTGGCCACATGCTGATGTCTGCGGTCAAGGAGATCACCGAAAATGGCTTGTCCTGGTGCAACATCGGCGTCCTGCCTCCGGCACGCGCATAGCTGAGAAAAAGCCGTCAATCCGTCCTCAGGCCGCTTTCGGGACCATTCCATTGGGATCGATCACGAATTTCTTCGCCGCACCATGATCGAACACCTCATATCCGCGTGGCGCTTCGTCCA